>Ga0316206_1000141_pt1 | contig 142918 bp, 106 predicted proteins | sample 6monthpyrite_MG_FD_204942 | JGI IMG/M metagenome (GOLD analysis project Ga0316206, IMG submission 204942) | Microbial mat bacterial communities from mineral coupon in-situ incubated in ocean water Damariscotta River, Maine, United States -... | ecosystem: Environmental > Aquatic > Marine >... | reverse complement strand
AAGCCAAAATTAAGCTGGATATTGGCTTTGTTCCTGCCTTGGAGTAGCTCAAAGTCTTTAAAGTTTTATTTCTTCACAGCGCGTGTGAGACCTACACCTTTGTTTCAAATAAGTCAACTTTTGGCTTATTCACAAAATCTATTCAAATTCTTGATTTTTTGCCTATAGAACCCTTCAATAATTCGCTCAATCCGGCTTTAAGGAAGGTGATTTCAACAATTTAAATGTTTTGCTAAATGCATGTCTAATATATTTACTAATCTAACCCTAATGACTCATTATTTCTTACGACTGTAAAAGCTTGTAAAATTATTTTTACTTTATATAACAGTAATGCACCAATACCAATACACATTAAACTTATTAACCCGAAGGTTGCGCTGAAGCTTGAGTGACCAAAATTTATATTGGATAAGAATAGAATTCCTAATAATATAAGAGAAATACCCATTCCTAACCAAATATCTATACTTACTCTTTCTGAAACTTGGGTACTTAAATTTTTATACGCAAGAATATTAAATATGCCATTATTATTTTTGCTGCCAGCCAAATATACTTTGTCGTTGTTTTCTATTAAAACAGGATTCCGCGCTGTCATTTTAGTTTGAATCCCATTTACAAGGAATAATGTTATATTTGTAGTTGATACAGAGCCAGTACCTTGATGACTACTACCATGAACACTTGTTGTATGTTTAACATTCTCTGCAATTCCTTGTTTTATTTCAAGTTTCATTTCATAACCTCACTAAATTAGTAAATAATAATGGTAACACAACAAAAAGATTCTTGTCAACACTAAAACAATAATGGACAGGCATGCCATAAACTTCTTTTTATATACATAAAATAATAATTTTAAAGAGTATAATTCATCAAACTAACCATTTCAAGCCAAAACTTTGCCCACATTGGAATGAACTAAAAACAAAAGACTTTTAAAAAGCATCACAACAATGTTAAACTAATTCATCAAATGCCAAAATCACTAAAATGGCACCATTTCTAAAATTTGTTCTCAATAAACATCTTAATCAACTTGACCATTACAATATGAAGAGTGTGCTATTAACGTGTTTGATGAATGTTTTTGTGTAAAGACCAAGTTAATTTCAAGCGAACATAAAGCTATTGAAGACCCTATTGATAAAAACAAAAAAGCAGTTCAGATGATAATTAAAATATATTGGACACACACTAACAAAGTCAATTACCTACAAGAAAAAAGACTTTTACCTACATATTTTACAATTCTAATTTAGTAAAATAGCCCTTTTAATGGAGAAAATCATGACATATGCACGGAAATACCAAATATCTTTGGAAGATACACCTTTTTATCATGTGATGACAAGATGTGTTCGAAGAGCCTTTTTATGCGAAAAAGACCAGCATTTTACAATAAGCATGTCTAATATATATTTCATCATCGTGTTTTCTGTATCGGTATTTGGGAAATCAATCAAGACGAAATGCTGGATAATTTTGCTTGTTCTATGTCTGATTTCAAGACTTGCAACTACAAAGCATCCAAATAACGTTCTGCATCCAAAGCCGCCATGCAACCTGTGCCCGCAGAGGTAATGGCCTGACGATAAATATGGTCGCTGACATCTCCTGCGGCAAACACTCCTTCAATAGTGGTTTGGGTTGCGTTGCCATTTTGGCCTGTTTGCACGGTGAGATAACCATGATTCATGTCCAATTGCCCCTCAAATATTTTTGTATTTGGACTGTGGCCAATGGCAATAAAAACACCATGAACATCCAACAATCGGATTTCATCGGTATTTTTATTTTTTATTTTTAAACCAGTAACACCCATAGTGTCACCGACAACTTCATCAACGTTATTATCCCACACTAGTTCGATATTACCATTTTTAGCTTTCTCCATGATTCTATCGATTAAGATTTTTTCCGATCGTAAAGAGTCTCGACGGTGTACTAAATAAACTTTGGATGCGATATTGGACAAATACAAAGCTTCTTCAACAGCTGTATTTCCGCCTCCAACAACAGCAACAGGCTTGTCGCGATAGAAAAAACCATCACAGGTTGCGCATGCCGAAACACCTTTGCCTTTAAAAGCTTCTTCTGATTCCAAACCTAAATATTTTGCACTAGCACCGGTAGCAATAATCAAAGCATCACAACTGTATGTTGCTGAATCTCCTTTTAAAACATACGGTTTTTTGTCCAGCTCCACGGCATTGATATAATCAAAAACCATTTTTGTATCGAATTTTTCTGCATGTTTCAACATTCGCGCCATAAGGTCTGGGCCTTGCATATCATCAGGGTCTCCTGGCCAATTTTCAACTTCTGTTGTGGTCATTAGCTGCCCACCCTGCTCTATTCCTGTAATCACTACAGGATTTAAATTAGCTCGGGCCGCATAAATTGCAGCGGTATAACCCGCAGGCCCTGAGCCAATAATAATTAATTTGTGGTGTTGTATTTCACTCATAGTATTTCTCTTTAATTTCCAAGTCTGGATAAAATTAGGCGTTCATTCTAACAAATTAAAACCTAAACTCCATTGAATATTTTGCATTGTCTTATTCGTTTTTTCTTAAGGTTATCAACTCCACCTGCTTAAAGCTCAAAATCTTACTCCAAATTAATCTTAATGGCAGCAGCCGATGCGAAGGGAATAAGTGTAAAACTCATTACTAATAACCCACCCAAGAGCAATAACGGCTGCGAAGCTGAATTCCCTAATGAACTTTCTACAACTGCACTGGCACCAAAAATCAACACTGGAGTTAATAAAGGCATCACCAATATCGTCAGCAATAAGCCTCCATGCTTCAAACTCATGGTCAATGCCGAACCAATAGAACCCATAAAACTAAATATAGGCGTTCCAATAAGCAAAGAAAACATTAACACTGCGATTGAAGAACTGGGCAAATGCAGTAAAACGGCAATCAGTGGAGAAAAAATCACCAGAGGCAAACCTGTTAACAACCAATGAGCGATTACTTTTGCTAAAACAGCCAACGGCAAAGGAAAAGAAGTCAAGACATAGGACTCGACACTGCCATCATCGTAATCGTTTTTGAAAATTTGATCCAAGGTTAATAAACTAGCCAATAAGGCCAAAATCCAGATCACCGCTGGAGCAATCATTGCCAAAGTTTTGGCTCCACTGCCCAAACCCAATGGAAACATGGTGACTACTAACAATTGGAAAACCAAAGGTTGATAAATTTGTGATTTTTTTCTCAAACCTAAAATCAGGTCCCGTTTAATCAGAGCTACAAAGGGCTTCATTGGAGATTTGCCTGCAATACAAGTTCTTGGCTTACTTGATTGCGAATGGCCCGATTGTCATGGGCGGTAATAATCAACAAGCCTTTATTATTAAGGTGTTTTTTCAACACGCTCATTAACCAATCACAGCCCGCAACATCCAAATTAACAAAAGGCTCATCCAAAATCCATACAAGAAAATCAACCACTACTAATCGAGCCAAGGCTAATCTCTTTTTTTGCCCCGCAGAAAGGCGCCCAGCCATGTGGTACTCAAAACCAGCAAGCCCGACAGCGGCCAAAGTTTGTTCTGCTTGCTCCTGGTTGATCTCTACGCCTTGTATTTGCAAAAAATAAAGTAAATTCTCCAAACAAGTCAGTTCTTTTTTATTGCCTGTTTTGTGGCCAATATACAGGGACTGATCAAACCACTGATCTTTGCAATTTAATATGTTTTTTCCATCGAAATTAACAGAGCCTTGCTGAAAACGGCGCAAGCCTGCAATGGACTCTAGCAATGTCGTTTTTCCAATACCATTTGGGCCACTAATCAAGAGAGATTGCCCTCTATCCAATGCAAATGAAACGGGATTAAAAAGAAAATAATAACCTCGTTGACAATTGATATCAATCGCTTCGATAATAGACATAAATTATGGTTTTTGAAAACTTCATTTTTTCAAAAACAGGCACAAAGAACAAGAAAAAAACGATTTTATCGCTCATTTAACAGACAAGCATCCCTCAAAACTTGCTGACCGATTGTTAATTTATATTCGTTTACTAACCCTATCGAAATAAACACACTACTTCATGTCAAAACCAAATATTCTTGTCGATAGCTTCAATCTTGGCCTGCAGCACGGTTCAGGTATCAAAACTTACGGTGCAACTTTATTGGATGCTTATCAAATTCTTGAATATAACATAGGGATTTTTTCTGATAGCAAGTTTATTCAAGGCAAAAACCCTGTTCTGGATGAGGTCATGTTTTTTGACCAACAATTCCACTTGCCCAAACAAAAATTTTCCTCAAAATATTGGAGTCACTACAAAGATATTAAGCAATTATGGAGTTCCAAGCCCGTTTCTTGCTTTCCACTTAAAGTTACACAACCCAACATCAATAATTATCTCTCACAAGCGGCAGCTGAAGGTAAGTATTCATACATATGCAATGCCTATGATGCTTTTCATTCCGCCAATCGTTTTTACTCTGTATTTAAAAGGCCTGTTTCTTTTAAAACGAAAAAATCAGTTGATATTTGGCACATGACAACACCCTTGCCCATTAAAATCAAAGGCGCAAAAACGGTAGTCACCATTCACGATCTGATTCCTTTAAAGGTTCCTTTTACAACTCTTGATGTCAAAAACAATTTTTATCACTTGTTCAAATGGATCTGTAAAACAGCTGATTTAATCTTGTCTGTTTCCGAGCAAACAAAAAAAGACATCATTGACATTTATCAGGTGCCTGAAGAAAAAATTCAAGTCACCTGGCAGTCTGTCAAACAAATCAAATACCAAGAAGACATTGATTTTGAAGAAAAATATTTAAAAAGCCATAAAATCAACAAAGAAAAGTACGTCTTATTCGTCGGTAATATAGAGCCCAAGAAGAACATTAAATCCTTAATTACAGCCATGTCATTTGTTGATGAAGACATAAAGTTGGTTATTGTCGGTAAAAAAGCCTGGTTATGGCAAGATCAACTTAAAAACATGAGTAAATATCTGAAGAAAAAACGGGTAAAATTTATGAACTATGTCGATGATGAAGAGCTTGCTGTCTTGTATCGCAATGCCACCTGTTTGGTTTTCCCCTCAATTTACGAAGGTTTTGGTTTGCCTGTTTTAGAAGCTATGCAGAACAATTGTCCCGTTATTTGTTCAGGAATCACCTCTTTGCCAGAAGTAGCTGGAGATGCTGCGCTTTATATTGATCCTTATGATTACAAAGATATTCGCAGTAAAATCACAGCTTTGCTGAATGACCCACAATTGCGAAAAGGCATGATTGAAAAAGGTCAAAAACGTGTGGATTTTTTCAGTCCAGAAAATTATGCAAAACGCTTAGAAAAAGCTTACAATTCCATTTTATAAGCATGAAGTCTTTGCTATCTAGACTTTTCTCTAGGAAGAAAGAAGGTTTTTACTTCATTCACATCCCTAAGACTGCTGGCACGAGTTTTATCACTCTATTAGATGCCTGCGTAAAAAATAAGGAGATATTTCCATGCCAATTGTGGCATGAGATTAATGAAGAGATTATTCAGAAAAAAGGCAAATACAAACTTTTAAGAGGTCATTTTGGTGGTGGTTCTTGGAAACTCTTATGCAAAAACACTCCACATCGACTGACAATATTAAGACACCCTACCAGCCTCACGATTTCAACTTTTCACTTTATTAAAAGAGAAAAAAAAACAGCTGTCTATGATTTAGTTCATGACAGAAATATGAATTTGCACGACTTTTTGCAAGAACCACTTACCGCCCATAAAATAAATAACCGCATGGTACGACACTTATCTTTTGATTTGCATGAAGACCCAGAAGCCCAAGAGCTATTTTTATCCACTGAAAGTGTCAAAGTTGTATCAAAATGGATTAAACCAACAAAAAAAATTACGCAATCCAAACGATTTTCTCGCGCAATCCAAGCTTTAGAAGAATGCAGTTGGTTCGGGCTGCAAGAACACTTTGATCGTTCCATGCAATTGTTTGCGTTTACTTTCAAGAGACCTCCAATTGGTAAATCCCCTCTGTTAAACGCTTATAAGCCACAACAAAAAATTGACAATCCTTGTCAAAACCTTATAAACAGCCACAATGAATTCGATCTAAAACTTTATCATTGGGCCGAAACTGAATTCGAAAAGCGTTATCAACAGATGTGTGATTTCCTAGGCAGGAATGATCCAGAGAACAGACAAAGCCTTGATGAGCTTATTGATGCACATTATCAAGCTCATCACAAAGCTAAAATAAGCTATACTTCTAAAATCCATTACGATTTTTCTCAGGAACTATTAGGCAGTGGTTGGCACCGCAGAGAACTCACACAGCCCGAAAACAATCACTTTCGATGGACTAGCAATGAGAATTCTTTTTTGGATTTTTGGCTTGAACACTGCGATTATAACTTACAAATCAGAATCATTAATGCTGTCTCTGACGCCCATTTGCAAGAACTAGATATCAAAATAAATGGTTCTTCAATTGATTATTCTTACGACCTTGATGTTGGGGTTGTTCGTATTCTCTCTGCTAACATTCCTAACAGACTGATCAATAACTCTCTTCTGAGAATTCAATTAAAGCATCCAAAAACCTGCTCTCATAGTGAAATATTTAACAGCCATGATGACAGATACTTGGGTATTGCCGTTAATTGGATTAAACTAGAGGCATGTCAAAAAAACCGCCAAAAAAATTAATCATAATCTCCGGACGCTTCCGCTGTGGAACATCTATGTTGTGGAATATTTTTGATAAATTACCCAATTACTGTGCATGGTACGAGCCTTTGCACCCAAATTTGCTCAGCCATATGGCCCATATCAAACCCAAAGAGGATCATTTAGGCATCGAAGATTATTGGACTAATTATCGCGATTTGCCCAAATTAAAATCCTATTATTCTCCTGAATTTGGTCAGTCTCGTCTTCTATTAGAAAAGCATGAGAGTTGGCCAGAATTACTCGACTATTTCAATTTCCTAATAGAAAACTCGAAAGATAAAACGACCGTTTTGCAATTTAATCGTATGGATTTAAGACTCAGCTGGATTAAGAACAACTTTCCTCATGCGACAATTATCCATATACAACGCCAGCCTCATCCTCTGTGGGTATCTTCACGCAAGCATCTGGCACAAGAGTCAGATAAAATCAATGAAAGCCATACAGATGCTTATGATCTCATGCAATGGTCTGCTGATTTATCGCCTCTGTTTCCTGTCTTACAAGCGCAATTAAACAGACACAGTTATTTTCGTCATTATTTCATTTACAAACTTTCCAAACAAATGGCGAAACAACATGCCGATATTCACTTGCAGTTAGAAAATGATTTCTTTAACTCTCAAAATGGCTTAAAATCTCTGGCTAAGAGCCTGAAATGGAACGAAAAAACACTATCCGTTGCCCAATCTCAAATACAAAAACCAGCTTCTGTTAATACTGTTCTTAAACGCGAACCCTTGTTTGATGAAATAGAAGCGCACATTGACAATCTTTTTGAATCGTTAGGCCTAGAACAAGATTTTCCTTCCTGCCCCTTGGATGTTATCAAACTGGAACACCAAAAAGAATGGATGAATTACCCCTATTATCCTGAAACCACAACTCAAGAATTGCTCAATGGCTTACGTGTTCAGAAAGATGAATTAACTGCGTTACTTTAATAATTTAAATTTGATGACAATATATGTTTAATGTCACAGGCCAAAGAAAAACATGGCCTGTGACACTATTTCACTATCCAAATATCGGTAGAGAAATACGTTTTAAAAAGCAAATCGTTATTCCTCTACTGCTATTATTCCGCTGAGTTAAGAGTGTTCAACTCTTGAGAAAGTTGCTGACATAAAGCAACATTATCCCCTGAAATACGAATCAAAGGTATCGACCCTGATAGCAAACCATTAAGAAAGCTGTAGTTGATTTGCGCATTTGAACAATCATTGAAACTTAAGGTTACACTTCCATAACTGCCCGCTTCACTGACCTGAACTGGGCGTGTTTGATCGAATAAGCCATCAGAAGTAATATTGATGTCTATCTCTAAACTCGTGCTACCTAGACTGTAGTTTCCAAGACCTGTTAACCACTTGTGCCCGGAGTATCCTACTTCCGATTGAATTTCTGGGCTGGGTAACTGTGTATCGTATGTAAACCAAGCCATAAACAAACGCTTGCTATTTGGCAGTACTTCTAACAAAATGCCTTGACCCGATGAATCTTGATTGTACCATGCCCCATTTAAACCAGAATTGATATCAAATTCACCATCTGTTAGTATGGTTTCTTGTGTAATTTGCGCTGTTTTGGCCGGAACGACCACGGGTTGCAAAGATAATTTTTCGCACAAATCATTGTTTTCAGACGAAATACGTCCCATTGGAAATGTATTTTGTAAAGAGCCGTTGTACAAATTGTATTGCACAGTAGCAGTGCTACAATTGGTAAATTTGATAACAACAGTCCCAACAGTTCCTTCTTCTGTTACTGTTACTTCTCTTGTCGAATCAAACAAACCATCAGAAGTCACCGCCACATCAAAAGTAATTGATCTATTTTGCATATCTATATCACCAATACCTGTTAACCACCGTTGACCCGCAGCCCCTATTTGAATGCTCGAATCATCTTCTTGCAATTGTGTATCGTAAGTAAACCAAGCAAAAAATGCTTTGTTCGAAGCAGGTAAAACTTCCAGTAAGATGCCCTGACCAGAGGTATCTGTATTGTACCATGCACCGTTCAAACCCGAATTAACAGGTGTAATTATTTCACTATTCAATGTAGGTCGATCGAAGGGAAACGCTTGTTCAGCAACACGTGGATCCGTCAGCGCATTACTCATAAAATCAGCAATTTTTGCCTGATCTGCTTCAGAATTAACTGCGATTGCAGCCATTGTATAAGGAGGACTCATTGGTGCATTAGGATTGTCGGTTGGCAAACCCGATTGATTGGCGGTAAATTGAACATGGTTAGAGGTGACATCTGCCGTTCCAGCATTGTAAAAATCAATGGCATCCATAGAGTCAGTAATCCAACCCACATGCATCATTGCCGACTTTAAACCAATATTTCTAAGACCTGGCGTCTTAAATCTACCAAAATCTTGTGGATCATTGGTCACATCCATTCTACCTGCATCTTCATCAGCTGGTCTCAGTCCTATATTGTAAAATTTGTTATCTGTAAACAAAGGAGGTGTATGACACATAGCACAATTTGGACCATCGCCATTACCCATGCCGCCACCCATACCTCCGCCATTATTTCCATCACCATTGTTGAACAATTCCCAACCAGCAATTTGATCAGCTGTCATCGCTGTTAAATCTCCTTCCATATACAAGTCCCAAGGTGTTTGGTCCGATACCAAGGTTCTTTCATAGGTTGCAATCGCCATAGCTATTCTTGCTGCTGTTATTGTTTCATCACCAAAAGCTTGGTTAAAAAGTTTTGGATAAGTATTATTAACTGCCAAAGCATCTTTCATGTCCTCAGGCAAACTACGAGCCAATGCCAATGGAGTAATCGAGATTAATTTTGCAATAACAACATCCCAATCTCTGTTTTCTCTGGCCATTTCGACAGTACTTAAGATGGGTGCCAAAGATTGACTCTCTAGCGCTCCCCCGCTGGCAATGATAATATCATCTGGATTTTGTGGATCATTAAATTGTGATGTGGCACGACCATCCCAAAACAAATCAGGAGCATACATAGCATTTATAAAACTTGGTGTGCTTCTGCCTGTTACCTGAGGCTGAAACCCGAAGACAGGATCATCAATTGGCTGAGAGTTTTCATCATAATGAGCTATACCTTTTGAAGCAATAACATCATCATCGGTACCCACGATATTATCGGGTCCAGGATTAACGGCAAATCGTGGGTCAGTTCCACCATTTGAAGGGATATGGCAGGTTCCACAAGCTACGGAATTGTCACTCGATAGTTGTTCGTCCCAAAACAGTATTTTTCCTAAAATCCGCTTTTCTTCTGTTATCGGATTTTCAACTGGAACTTCGACAACCGGCATGGCACTCATTGCATTAAAACTCACTACCAACAAAACAAGCTTCAAGAATAAATGAGCATTCCCTTTGTTATTTTTCTTACTTACTTGATCAAATATGTATTCATTCATCATTATAGTTTTCATCACTAAACCTCTTATATTAGATAATTCTAATACACTTTAATTTAGGAAGTTGAGTGTGTAAAAACTAATTTAAGGGAATGCATTGAAACGTGATAGAAATCACAAAAATACATCAAACTTTAGCCTATGAGCTTGTCCGAGAATAGTGATTTCAGATAATTATTAATCAATACTATTGCGGATTGTGGCAAGCAATGTCTGATTTTCATGTGTCCAGCTTTCGTGATAAACCAACTTTGCTTGATTCATAATAGACAAAGCTTCTATGTCTCTGCCTAAATTGTGCAAAGCCATGGCTTGTAATTCTAATTGAGGGTTTGGGTGTGGATTGTATTGTTCTAAAGAATTCAATATATTCAAGGCTTTTTTTGCTTCTTTTTTTAGCTGTATTTTGACTAACTCATGTTGCATATCAACCATGATTTTATAGTCTTTGCTAGACATCGCTTGTTCTGTCACCGTGTTTATAATCGCCATAGCTTTTTTATCTTGATTGATTTTTGCATAATATCTGGCCAAATAATAATCAAGATACAATTGAAATCTTGTGAAATTTTTCTCTTTAATAAAAGCAGATCTTTTGTTCCATTCGTGTAAAAAACCATCTGTTTGCTCAGTTAACAACATCAACTCCAAAGCAGTAAAAGCATTGTTTAACATCATAGAATAATTGTTGGTTGATTCTGCCAGTTGATACTGTGCATTTATTTGTTGTTGTGCGTAATCCCAATTGAATTTATTCATGGCTATTATGGCATCAAAATGCAAAAACATGAGTCTTAAGGCATCCGAATCTATTTCATTGGCGATAGTTGCTAATCGATCGTTAACTTCTTTTGCATCAGAGAACTTGCCTTGCAAATTTAATATTGTCGTTAAAGTAGTGAGTGCTTTGGCGGTTTCATTCTTGTCATCATTCAGTTCCAACAATTGAATTGCTTTTTTGTTCAATGCTACTGCTTCATCCCACTTGTATCTAGACATGGCGATATGAGACAGTTTATTTAAAGCAAGAGTCTGGTACCGAAGATTCCCTGCCAATTTTGCATACTTTAATGCCTTTTCAAACAATTTAACAACACTATCATCAATAACCGTACTGAGCAAAGCTTTACCTTGACCATAATAGCTTTGAGAAAAGATTAACGGGTTTAATTGTTCATCAATATGAACAATTGCTTTTTTATAAAATTCAATAGACTTACTCGAGTTTCCTAAATGATGATAAGCCCGTCCCATTTGCAAAGAAATTTTGGCCGCATAGTTAGCATGCAGATTATTATGACTGGCTAAAAATGCTTTTAAAGAAGAAATAACTTCTTCAAAATTATTGTTTTTAAATTGTATTTCAGAGATATTTAACTCGATATCAACACCCATACTAGAATAAGCAGGTGTAAATTTTAACGCTTCAAAATTTGAGAGGCTTTTTTTGTATTTTTTTTGTAAAAAGTAGGTTTCAGCCAACTCAAACCGTGCTTGATAATTGTCATCATTTTCTAACAGAATTTGTTTGAACAAGGCTTCAGCTTTGTTCAAATTTCCCAAGTTTTTTTGACCCGAAGCTTCAATCAGCAATTGATTCGGAGTTAAAGCTATAGACTGACCGGTGTTAGATAGAGTGTTAATGAAGCCAATTTGCCCATTGAGGATATCACTTAAGTTATTGGCAGTAAATTTTCTTTCACCAATCGTTTTAATACCATCTGATAATTCAAAAACTGCTTCATAGACATCTCCATTTTTGGTGACATTTGAATGTAATATAACGAGATTTTTGTTGAGTTTCCAGTGTTTTTCTACTGCTTGTTTAACACTATGACTGGTTTCATCAAATATTAACTTCTCTTCTGACCGCAGATTTTTGAAGGAAGACCTCAACAGTGATTTCATACCGCTTTGTTCTGTTTCACTGATGTTTTCTGTGTTGATTTCAAAAGGCAGGATCAGTATTTTCTTATCTCCAATGTTTTCTAGCTCCTGTGGCCGCTTTCGAAAATAATCAAAAACAAAGATTAGTAACGCTATCAAGAACAGTGGTAAAATGAATTTAAATTTCAAATAACTAGGTTTGGGCAAGTTTACTACTGAGACAGCTTCCTTCTCATTAGTTTTATCTTGTGGAGCAACTAGAGTAACATTGGCTTCAAAACTTATGCCTAAGCCAAAATGGGTGATGATTGTTTTCGGCTTTGATGGCTGGTCCTCGCTGTAATTTCGAAGGGTTAAAATAACTTGATCTATGGTGTTTCCTGTTACAACTCGCCCCCAAACCTCTTCCATTAGAGTTTCCTTGCTTATAATTGTATTGGGGTGCTCGAAAAGATAAACTAATAATTTTCCTTGTTTGTTAGTTAATTTATTTTCAACCCCACCCTTGGATAACAATCCTGTTGCAGAATTAAAAACAAAGAGATCAGTCTTATACAGCATTTATAAAGCTTAATCCTCACTGAGAATAAAATCTTATAATAACGTACTCCCGTATATTATGCTTCAATTATTGCTAGTTTTTAAATTTTTCAAGCACAACCCAAATCCCGATATAGAAAATCACAATGAGAGTACAAGCCCTTAATGCGCCTAAGAAATCCTCAAAAAGCTTCATCACCAATAAGGTGTATTTAGTTTTTGTGAATTCCTTATGCACATCAATTGCTTGCACTCTAAATTGCGATTCTATATCGGGATTTGGGCACAAGGAAACTTGTCCGGAAATAGAAATTTACCACGAAACAGTTAAATTTGCCTCGCTTGAGTCATCATAATACTCACTCAAACAAATCATCCTCAATATCATTATCAAGGTCATTGACCTGTATATCGTTACTCTCTTCCTTGGGCAAATGACCCGCAATAAAATACTCTATCCTTGTATTTTTGCTGTTTTGTGAAGCCAGTTGCCCTGTTTTACGATTGATTTTTGCTGCAACTATACCTGCAGGAACTGGGCGTTTGTAAACAGGAGTATTTTCAAGAGCCACTTTCATAAACTCTATCCAAATCGGCAAGGCTGTTGTGCCTCCCGTACCATCTTTACCTAAAGTTTCTGGTGTATCAAAACCCACCCAAGCATGCGTAACAATTGAACGTTGAAAACCATTGAACCAAGCATCTCGTTGTTCATTGGCTGTGCCCGTTTTTCCTGCAATATCTGCGCGATTAAGCACCAAGGCTTTTCTTCCTGTGCCACGTTTAATCACGTCTTGCATAAAAGATTCAATTATAAATTGATTGGCTGCTGAAATAACTCGGGGTGGATAAAGCGTATTAGAATCTTCCGCATCTTGTTTTGTCGCTTCTTGAGTTTCTGTTGTGATTTCTTTGCTCTGTTCTTGGTTTTGTGTTTCTAGTTGGGCTAACTTCCCATCGCATTCATCGCACAAGACCACTTTTTCGTGCTGATACAAGACCTTTCCACTTGGGTCTTTAATCGTCTCTATCAAATAAGGGTCGATTAAATAACCTCCATTCGCAAAAACAGAGAACGCACGTGCCATTGCCATTGGCGGCACATTAGGACTGCCCAGTGCTATAGATAAGTTGCGCGGGATATCATTGGCGTCGAAGCCAAATTTCAGCATATGATTGCGCCCACGATCAATGCCTATTCTGTCCAGTACTCGAATGGAAACCAAATTTCGGGAATGAACTATCCCTTCTCGCAAACGCGTTGGACCAAAGAATTTTTCAGCATAGTTTTGTGGTCGCCAAGCTTTTTCTAACTTAGCATCATCAAAAACAATGGGCGCATCATTAATCAAAGTCGAAGCGGTCAAACCCGCATCAAGAGCACCCGAGTATAAGATGGGTTTAAACCCGGAACCTGGTTGCCGCTTGGCTTGAGTCACGCGGTTGAATTTACTTAAATTAAAGGCAAAGCCACCAACAAGAGCATTGATGCCACCATTGTTTGGGTTCAACGAGATTAAGGCTCCTTGTACGCGCGGAATCTGAGCTAATACAAACTCACCAACATTGTCACGTTTGACCATAACAACATCACCAACACTGGCGATATCAGCCATTGTTTTTGGTTTTTTGCCTGTATGTTCGTTATCAATATAGGGTCTGGCCCAAGTGGAAGTTTCGTAACTAATAACTGCATCTTGGCCATCGGTCAAGCGGACAATCATGGATTCATCCTCAATAAAAGTGACCAATGCAGCTTGTAGCCCTGCGGTGGTTGGTATTTTTTTAATTTTTTCTATGGTTTCATTAATGGCTTCGTCCGAAACCAAGATTTCATTAACCTCTTCACCTTTTTTCCCTTCAGTAATGGACGTAGTTGCTGTTTGAATCGTAATATTATAATGTTTTATGGCTCCTCGGTAACCATGGCGTTTGTCATAGACTTGCAAACCATTTTGTACAGCTGATTCTGCTGTTTGCTGTAGTTTTGAATCGACCGAAGTGGTGACAACATAACCATCAGTGTAGGCACTATCACCATAACGTTCTAACATTTCTGCGCGTACCATTTCGGCAATCCACGGTGCGTTGAGTTCTATGGCTGGCTCATGAATTCTGGCTGTGTCTTTTTCTACCAAAGCCAAATCGTACTGCTCTTGAGTAATATAATCCAGCTCCAACATTCGACCAAGAATATAATTGCGGCGCAACAGTGCACGCTCAGGGCTGGTAATAGGATTAATTCGAGAAGGGGCTTTGGGAGGTGCTGCAAGCATTGCACATTCGGCTAGAGTTAATTCATCCAAAGTTTTGCCATAGTACATATCAGCAGCAGCGACAATGCCATAGGAACGATGACCCAGAAAATTTTTATTTAAATAAAGTTCCAGTATTTCATCCTTGCTGATGGTTTGTTCCAATTTAATGGCTAAAAATATCTCTTTAAGTTTACGTGTATAGGACTGCTCTAAAGTTAAAAACACATTTCGAGTCAATTGCATGGTAATAGTTGAGCCACCCGACTTTTTACGGCCTGTGGTCAACAATTCCCAGACGGCACGGAACAATCCCTTGGGATCAATGCCGTAATGACTGTAAAAATTAGCATCTTCGCCAGCAATATAGGCATTTTTAAGGTTTTTTGGCACATCTTCTATTCGAGCAGGTGAACGCCTTTTGGTACCAAATACTTTTATCAATTTGCCATCTCGCGAATAAATTCGCAAAGGAACTTGCAGCTTGTATTCTCGTATAGACTCTACAGACGGCAGGTCTTTTTCCATAATTTTGTAGGTCACAAACAATGTTGCAATACCTAAAACCAAGAAAAACAGGCCTAATTTGGTAAAAAACCAGAAGATTTTTAATAGTTTTTTCATAAACTTGCAAAGATTAAATCAGAAGTCTTTCATTGTATTCAATAATCCAACTGAAAGGGAAGTTTATTGTTAAATATTGCAACTTGTCTGCTAACAAACAGATACCAAATTTTATATCACTCTTATAATTTATCCTTAAACTTCAATAATTCAACTCGCTTTCTGTTTTTATTGCAATTAAATTAACAAATCTCTTGACAAGAAATTTGTCGTCATTGATTATACATGCAAGTTTACTAATATAGTATTTATTAACACATGAATTCAATCCTAAACATTGTTGTCGTCATTATTATCATTCTCCTGCCCATGTGGTGAGAGCGGCGAATTATTGGATTCAAAAAAGCCCTTCTCACTAAACAAGAGAAGGGTTTTTTTTTACTTAAAAATAAGTTAACGCAACTACGTTTAATTACAAAAAGATAATCTTAAAAAGAGAGAACAAAAATGTACTACGATGAAAACACCACCATCTATTTAAATGGACAATGGTTAAAAGCAGAAGATGCAACCACAGGCTTGTATCAGCAATCCTTTCATTACGGCAATGGTGTCTTTGAAGGCATTCGCTCTTATGACACTGAAAAGGGAGCAAAAATCTTAAAAGCCAGAGAACATTTTGAACGCTTGCTGTATTCAGCTGACAAAATGTACATTGATCTCAACTATTCAGTACAAGAGCTTATGGATATTGCCTATGAGCTGTTAGAAAAAAATAACATGCAAGATGCCTATATTCGTCCTCTGGTATATACCGATGAAAACATGGGTTTGCAACCCGAAAGCCGTGCAAATTTGTTTATGTGTGCATGGAACTGGGGCAAGTATTATGACAAGGCAGCACGTGTTATGACTTCTCCCTTTCGCCGTCCCGATCCAAAATCTTGCCATGTAGAAGCTAAAGTAACTGGACATTACACCAATTCCTTGATTGCCATTAAAGATGCCAAACAAAAAGGTTATGATGAAGCCCTACTCCTTGACAATCATGGCTTTGTTGCTGAAGCGACAGGAGCCAACTTCTTTTTTGAAAAAGACAAGACCTTATTTACGGCTCCAAGAGGCAATATTTTACCAGGAATTACCCGCTCAGTTGTTATGGATTTAGCCAAAGAAAATGGCATCAAAGTAGAGGAAAAACATTTCACCCCTGAAGAAGTTTATGAAGCAGATGGTGCTTTTTTCACAGGAACAGCGGTAGAAATCAATGCTATAGAATCCCTCGACAATCGAGAATTCAAAAAAAACTGGCGTGATACCTTTGGTCACGAATTGCACCAACAATTTAACAACTATGCCCGGACTTAAATAAATGAGTATAAAAAAACCATTAAATCAGTACTCGCAAGCAGTCACGCAAGACGACACCCAACCCGCTGCAAAAGCCATGTTACACGCCATAGGCATGGACAACGATGATTTAAAAAATCCGCTCATTGGCATAGCCAGTACTGGCTACGATGGCAATCCCTGCAATATGCATTTGAATGATTTGGCCTTAAACATTAAAACCTCGGTCAACCAACAGCCCTTGAATGGTTTGATATTCAATACTATTGGCATTTCAGATGGAATTTCCATGGGCACTGATGGCATGCGATTTTCCTTGCCTTCTCGCGATATCATTGCGGATTCCATTGAGATGGTCACCTGTGGTATGAGCTACGATGCTAATATTTCTATTGTCGGCTGTGACAAAAACATGCCTGGGGCACTTATGGCAATGCTGCGTTTCAACCGTCCTGCTATTTTAGTTTATGGTGGCACAATCGCAGCGGGTTGTCATGAAGGTAAAAAACTCGATGTTGTCTCTGCTTTTGAAGCCTGGGGCGAAAAAGTAGCAGGAAACATCGACGAAGATACTTATGAGCTTATCGTGCAAAAAGCCTGCCCTTCAGCAGGAGCCTGTGGAGGCATGTACACCGCCAACACCATGGCTGCAGCGATCGAAGCCATGGGTATGAGTTTGCCCTACAATTCATCTAACCCTGCAATCAGTGAAGGCAAAAAATCAGAATGCGACAGCCTGGGCGAGTCCATCTTTCAGTTGTTAAAGCTGGATCTCAAACCTCGCGATATCGTTACAAAAAAATCATTGGAAAACGCTTTCAGATTGGTCACAGTCCTTGGTGGTTCTACTAACGCGGTACTGCATTTTTTAGCGATCGCCGATGCTGCCCAAATTGATTTTAGTTTAGAGGATTTTCAAAAAATCAGCGACACGACTCCTTTTTTGGCAGATTTAAAACCCAGTGGCAAATATTTAATGGAAGATTTGCATGCTGTAGGAGGTGTTCCAGCTGTCTTAAAATACATGTTAGAACAAGACATGTTGCACGGGGATTGTATCACTGTTACAGGCAAAACTTTGGCCGAAAACTTATCCAAAGTTAAATCCTTAGCTATCAATCAAGACGTCATTCATACTGTTAATAACCCTATTAAAGAAACAGGACACATCCGCATATTGTTTGGCAACCTCGCCAGTGAAGGAGCAGTGGCTAAAATAACAGGAAAAGAAGGCTTAAAATTCCAAGGTAAAGCCAAAGTTTTTGACTCTGAAAAACATGTAAATAAAGGCATTTCCCAAGGTTTAGTAAAAAAAGGAGATGTAGTTGTTATTCGGTATGAAGGTCCCAAAGGTGGCCCGGGTATGCCAGAAATGCTTAAACCAACCTCCGCCATTATCGGCGCAGGACTGGGCAACGATGTTGCCTTAATTACTGACGGTCGTTTTTCTGGTGGTACCCATGGATTTGTGGTGGGTCATATTACACCTGAGGCACAAGTTGGCGGAACCATTGCCTTGGTTGAAGACGGCGATGAAATTACCATCGACGCACAAACAAACGAACTTATACTGCATGTCAGTGACGAAGAGTTATCGCAAAGAAAACTCAAATGGCAAGCCCCAGAAATAAAATACAAACGGGGTGTACTTCACAAATACGCGTGCAACGTAAGTTCCGCATCAACCGGGTGTTTAACCGATGTTTAGGGCAGAAAACAGTACATTAAAACAAATCATCAACAATAACTGGCAACAAATTGATGATGAAATCGTTGCAGAAAAATCAATCAAGCTATTAGGTGCTGAGGCTATAATTAAATGCTTAATTGCCGAAGATGTCGAAATTATGTTCGGTTATCCAGGTGGCGCTATAATGCCAACCTACGACATCATCCATCAATACCAACAACAGATCAAACATATCTTGGTTAGACACGAACAAGGAGCGGCTCATGCAGCTCAAGGTTATGCTCGCGCCTCAGGCAAAGTCGGGGTTTGTATTGCAACTTCAGGACCTGGAGCCACCAACTTGATTACTGGCATTGCTGATGCTCAAATTGATTCTACGCCTCTGGTTTGTATTACTGGGCAAGTTCACAAAGACCTTTTAGGAACAGATGCCTTTCAAGAAACGGATATCATCGATATTTCCATGCCCATAACCAAGTGGAATTACAAAATCACCGAAGCCAGTGAAATTCCAAAGGTATTAGCACGTGCCTTTTATATCGCAAAATCAGGCCGACCAGGCCCTGTATTGATAGATATTACTAAAAATGCACAAATAGAGTTTTTGGATTTCACCTATAAAAAATGCAAACAGGTCAACAGTTACTTGGCCGAACCTACACCACGGCTGCAAGCGATAAAAGAAGCCGCAGCCATTATCAATACAGCGCAAAAACCTCTGGTAGTATTTGGCCAAGGCGTCATATTGGGAAAAGCAGAAGCAGAATTTAAAAGCTTTTTGGAAAAAAGCGGTATTCCAGCTGCCGCCACAATCATGGGGATTTCAGCCATTGACAATCAACATCCCAATTATGTTGGTATGTTAGGCATGCACGGTAATTATGCCCCAAATTTATTAACCAATGAATGCGATGTTTTAATTGCCATTGGCATGCGTTTTGATGATCGTGTCACCGGTACACTTGACACTTATGCCAAAAATGCAAAAGTCATTCATCTTGAAATTGATGACAGCGAAGTCAACAAAAATGTGCCTGTTGATGTCGCCGTGATTGGTAATGTTAAACATACGCTACCGCAAATCACCAAGCGAATTAACAGCAACCAACATCCTGATTGGTTTGCAAAATTTGCCGCTTTAGGCAAACAAGAATTTGATACTGTTATTAAACATGACTTAAACCCAAGCAAAGATGAAATATCCATGCCTGAAGTCATCAATCTAGTTAATGAATTAACAGACAGTCAGGCCATCATTGTCACCGATGTTGGGCAGCATCAAATGGCCGCTTGTCGCTATGCACAATTTAAGCAAAGCCGCTCGCTAATCACCTCAGGAGGCCTTGGAACGATGGGATTTTGTATTCCTGCGGCCATGGGTGCTAAACTAGGACGTCCCGATAGAACAGTCGTCGGAATTGTTGGTGATGGTGGAGTGCAAATGAATATTCAAGAGCTCGGCACTATTATGCAATCCGAAATTGATGTGAAGATCATTATTCTTAACAATGAGTTTTTAGGTATGGTCAGACAATGGCAAGAGCTTTACTTTGATAAACGTTATGCTTCAACCGTTATGAGCAACCCCAACTATCAAAAATTGGCTGAAGCTTATGACATTGCCTCAGTTAAAGTAAGCCAAAGAGAACAACTCAAAACAGCTCTGCAAAGCATGTTTGCTCATCAAGGAGCCTACTTGCTGGAAGTTATGGTCGGCCAAGAAAACAACATATTCCCAATGATTTCACCAGGCACATCAGTGTCTGATATGAGGCTGAAATAACATGACTGAAGAACTAGAAAAAGATTATACCATGGCTTTATTTTCTCGAAATAGAGCGGGAATACTAAATCGCATTACTTCGGTTTTTTCGCGAATAAAACTCAACATTGATAGCCTTAATGTATCAGAAACTGAAAACCAAGGAGTCTATCGATATTCGGTTCGTGTTCATACCACCGAAAAACTAATTCGACGAATTACCAAGCAAATAGAAAAACAAGTTGATGTGCTTAAAGCTGTCTTTGCCACCGATGATTTAATCGTTCAGCAAGAAGTAGCCTTGTACAAAATACCCTCATCGGTGATGATTGACGACATTCAGACCGAAGATATTATTCGCGCGCACAATGCAAAAATATTACGCATTCATCGGGAATACACAGTCATAGAAAAAACTGGTCATAAACACGAAACCCAAGCTCTGTTTGACGAACTTCAGCCTTATGGAATCTTAGAATTTGTACGATCAGGGCCAATTAGTATTGGCAAATTAAATTATTAAACCCAAACATATTGGGCGCTTTCACCACGGTGAAACCTCCCGTAAACTTTAACTTTAACTATCAAAAGAGAGTAAAAAAATGGCAAAATTAAATTTCGGCGGCGTAATGGAAGAAGTAGTTACCCGCGAAGAATATCCACTAGATAAAGCACAAGCCTACCTAAAAGACAAAACCATCGCCGTATTAGGCTATGGCGTTCAAGGTCCAGGGCAAGCCTTAAACCTCCGAGACAATGGCTTTAATGTGATTGTTGGCCAACGTCAAGAATCTCCTTCATGGGCCAAGGCCGAGCAAGATGGATTCGAAGCAGGAAAATCACTATTTCCAATCGCAGAGGCCACACAAAAAGCCGATATCGTTATGTATTTGTTATCCGATGCGGGACAAATAGCCGCATGGGATACCGTTAAAGATAACCTAAACCCAGGTGATACATTGTATTTTTCTCATGGTTTTGGCGTCACATTTAATGAACAAACATCAATTATTCCTCCCAAAGACGTTGATGTTGTCTTAGTTGCACCCAAGGGTTCTGGCCGCTCTCTGCGAACTTTATTTTTAGATGGCAAAGGCTTGAATTCAAGCTATGCTGTCTTTCAAGATGCAACAGGCAACGCGAAAGATACAGCTCTTTCCTTGGGCATTGGTGTGGGTTCAGGCTACTTGTTTGAAACTGATTTTAAACGCGAAGTTTATTCTGATTTAACTGGAGAACGCGGCATCCTCATGGGCGCCATAGCTGGTATGTTCGAAGCTCAGTACAATGTTTTAAGAAAACACGGACATACGCCATCTGAAGCTTTCAATGAAACAGTAGAAGAACTCACGCAAAGTTTGATGCCGCTGGTAGCCGAAAATGGCATGGATTGGATGTACGCCAATACTTCGACCACGGCTCAACGTGGTGCCTTGGATTGGCGGCATAAATTTAGAGAACTTAACACTCCATTGTTTGAAGAGTTGTACGAAAGTGTCGCCTCAGGCAACGAAGCAAAAATCACAATTGAAGCCAATTCAAAAGATGATTACCGCGAAAAACTCAACGAAGAACTTAAAGAAGTAAGGGAATCTGAAATTTGGCGAACTGGCAAAACAGTTCGCGGATTGAGACCTCAAAACTCTTAAGCCATTTTTTCCTAATTTCGATACAGAAACGCAATGATAGCGTTTTTGTATCGGCATTTGGCTACTACAACCGCACTAAAAATTGCAAATAAGCAGACATTAATTCTCTTCCTTTTATTTTATGGCACAAATATGAAAAGCATTTCACAGATAAAACTCAACACCATAGTAGCTGCAAAAAAAAGGATCTCAGCGGTGGTACAAACCACTCCTTTGCAAGAGAACCCACACTATTCTGCGCTTTACCATGCTGAAATATTGTTAAAAAGAGAAGATTTACAGCAAGTAAGATCCTACAAAATTCGTGGAGCTTACAATAAAATAAGCCAACACAAACAAGCCAAACATGTTGTTTGTGCCAGCGCAGGCAATCACGCCCAAGGCGTGGCTTATACCTGCCAAAAACTAAAGATAAAAGGCACAATATTTATGCCCATAACCACACCAAACCAAAAAATAGAACAAGTTAAAATGTTTGGTCAAAATTACGTAGAAGTGCAATTAATTGGTGATACTTTTGATGAAACAGGCCTTGCCGCTAAAGAGTATTGCGATAAAAACAGTCTTCTTTACATTCCACCTTTTGATGACCTAGAAATCATAGAAGGCCAAGCCACAATCGCCTTAGAAATCCTAGAACAACACCCTCAAAATATTGATTACCTCTTTGTTCCCATTGGCGGCGGTGGATTAGCATCTGGAGTCAGCACTGTCTTTAAAGAACTTTCCCCTAAAACAAAAATAATAGGAGTAGAACCAGCCAAAGCGGCATCAATGCAAGCAGCCTTTAATGCTGGTCGCTCTGTAAAACTCGACACTATTGATGGCTTTGTTGATGGAGCAGCCGTGCAACAAGTCGGGAAAATCACTTACCAACTCTGCCAAGATAAAATTGACGATCTTATCACCATAGAAGATGGTCTTATTTGCCAAACCATACTCAACCTCTATAACAAAGATGCCATCGTGGTCGAACCCGCTGGTGCCTTAGCCTTAGCAGGCCTGAGCCAATATGCCGATAAAATCAAAAACAAAACAGTCGTATGTTTATTAAGTGGTAGTAACAATGACATCACCCGTATCGAAGAAATCCGAGAAAAAGCTTTGCTCTACGGTGGTTTCAAGCATTATTTCATGGTTAGATTCCCGCAACGAGCTGGAGCTTTAAAAGAATTTGTTGCTGAAGTTTTGGGCAAAGATGATGATATTACCTACTTCCAATACCATAAAAAGCACAACCGAGCCCATGGTCCTGCCATTGTTGGCATCGAACTTAAGCACGCTGAAGACTTGCAACAACTCATAGAACGAATGAAACAAAAACACTTTTATGGCGATTACCTGAACGACAAACCAGAATTATTTAGTTTAATGATGTAAATCCAAACATCAGCTGACCCAGAAGCAATTTAATCACCAATTCTTGTTTATCCCTAGATTAGCTTCTCTGGCTTGTTGGTTTTAGCCGACCTTATTGATACAATAAAAACTTATTCAGCAACAAATTCTGCCATTAACACAAAACAAACCATGCAAAAACTAACCCTAACACGCCCCGATGATTGGCATATCCACTTACGCAGTGGTTCAGCACTTAAAAACACGGTAAAAGATGCAGCCTATCAATTTTCACGAGCCATAGTGATGCCTAATTTGTTACCGCCTGTAAGCACTGTTGAATTGGCCCATCGCTATCGGCAACAGATTGTAAAGCATATACCAGATGGTGCTGAATTCAGCCCATTAATGACCTTGTATTTGACAGACAATACCTGTGCAGAAGAGATCCAACGGGCCATGCAAACGGAATACATCAAAGCCTGTAAATTGTATCCAGCAGGAGCTACCACCCATTCAGATTCGGGCTTAAACCAGATTGAAAACGCTTATCCTGTGTTTGAAGCCATGCAAAAATTCGCTATGCCGCTATTAATTCATGGTGAAGTAACTGACTATGATGTTGATATATTTGATCGAGAAAAATTCTTTATTGACAGAACTTTAAGACCTTTAGTTAAACAATTCCCTAATTTGAAAATAGTTTTGGAACACATCACCACCGCCGATGCGGTAGAGTTTGTCCTTAGTTGTGGAGAAAATGTTGCAGCAACGATTACGGCTCATCACCTGCTAAATAATCGCAACGACATGCTTGTTGGTGGAATTCGTCCACATTTGTATTGCTTGCCCATTCTAAAACACCAAAAGCACCAAAAAGCCTTAATAAAAGCGGCAACTTCGGGTTCACCCAAGTTCTTTTTAGGCACTGACAGCGCACCGCATGCGAAACAAAAAAAAGAAACCGCCTGTGGGTGCGCGGGTTGTTATACGGCAAATGCAGCCATTGAGTTGTATGCAGAGGCTTTTGATTCTATCAACGCACTAGACAAACTAGAAGCCTTCGCCAGCTTTCATGGACCAGATTTTTATCGATTACCCAGAAATAAATCCAAAATCACCTTGCTCAAAAAACCCTGGAAAATGCCAAGCCAATTGGGCTTAGGAGAGGATGAGCTTATTCCTTATCGAGCAGGCGAAACGATGAGCTGGAAGTTGGAATTTTAAAATGTGCGGTGAGAGTGTAACCCGAAGTGTGTAACTTCATCCTCTTCATGGTGACATAGGGGGTTGACGAAACACCTGTCCCTTATTTTTCTTATTATATTACTCATAAATTTTCCTCACAATTATGGCCTCAAAAAAAAATCTATATCCTGCCTTTTTTCATAATCCAGTGGTTTATAATGGACAGGTCAAAGCATCATATCTATCATCGTATTTTCTATTTCAGCATTTGGCTATGAAATAAGTTAGTGACTATTGAGAGATAAATATGTTTAAATATCATTTTTACTCATGATATTTCAATGACTAAGCCTAAAGCTACCGAAGACGTTATACAAAAAATCAATACACTAAGTTTGTTTACTGCGAGATTACAATTAGCAAAATTCACTTCAGAAGATGTTGAGGTCAATGTCCTGCATGAAATGAATCCTGAAATTATGCACTTTATTCGAGACCCGCGCAGTTATGAGGAAACACTAAAAAAAACCATAGAAGTGGCACAAGACTATAGTGGTAATGAATCCGATTGGGCATTGTTTGCCATTCGCATAAAAGAATCCAACGAGTATATCGGTATAGTTTGTTTTCGTTATGAATCGATTGAAAATGATACTGTTGAAATCGGTTGGCGCTTAGGCTTAGAATTTCATGGCCAGGGCTATGCCACTGAAGCTGCCCAAGCATTTTTAGCTTTTTTAAAAAATGAAGTAAAGCCACATAAAGTCGTTGCCTATTGTGTTGCTGAAAATACCGCCTCATCCAATATCATGAGTAAACTCGGCATGCAACAAGAAGCCTGTTTTCGTGAATTCAGTAAACTGGGCGGACAATGGTTCGACGAAGCTGTTTATGGTTTAATTTTAAATTCATGAAGCATCTCTTCAGCGCCTATCAAACTTATCACCCAAATCCAATTATTGAGAACACAACGAGAGTACACGTCCTAAACACACCTATGAATCCAACAAAATATTAATCAAACTATGAAAAAAAACTACCTATTTTTATTGTTTTGCACTGCTAGTAATGCAGCTACCATCACCAATGGTGATGATTGGTCCTTACCAGCTTGGGCGGCACCAACTTCTGATTATGTATTTTTTAATGAAAACAATGCCCCTTCTTTAAACATTAACAATCATGTTATTGATTTGACTTGGAAACAAATCAATCCGTCACAAGGCGTTTATTCCAAAACCAACACGGCCACATGGACGGAGGTAGTCTCTGGTGGCAGTACTTTTAATTTTGACAGTTACAATGACCAGATAGCCTTGCCTGGTCATTATTGGTTGCGAATTTGGTTGTCTGGTGAGCAATGGATACCAGGGTGGGTTTTGACGGATTGCAATATTCCTACAACTCAACGCTGGTTAGACCATTCACAACAGGACAGGCATATTCCATTATGGAATACCTGTGTATGGAATCATGCCAAAACTATGTACACGCAAGTTTTACAAAATTGGGGCATAAAAGACGATGCCAATATGGAGTTTATCTATGTGCCTGGAGGTTTTTTCTATGGAGAATTCGATTTTGATGTTATGTGGGCCGCTTTTCAGGACGGCTCGGTCACAAGCACAGAATTATTAAGTTGGTTAGCTGAAATTCGTACATCTTTGCTTGCGATTATGGGCAATCAAGCAAAAAAACTCATGTACACTGGTCAAGATTACCCTTTTGATTTCCAAAATGAAGCAAACGGAGCTTTTGAATTACACGCTCGTGACGCAGTCAGTGCTGGCATGGGCATTCGCAATGGTATCACCGAACTCTTTAACTTTCATTTGAATGAAACACCCGCATATGGCTCTCACATTCAAACCGATGGTCATGTGACCATAGATGAAAGTTATATTGTGCACAGAGAAAACCATGTTATTGGCAATGAAAATGAGTGCTTTAATGCTTGTGGCTTTAGCACACCAGACCCTTACTATGCAGTAGTGATGTCAAACCTAAAGGCTTTACAATTGCGTTCGACTCACTTATTGGTTGAAACTGATGACAGCTATCTAAATCAATACGCTGATCATTGGAACTGGGTACGTCATGAATTGGGGAAAAAAGCCAACAATGCTCCAGATGCTTGGGTTTTACTTCGAGAGTATGAAGATCGGTTCTTTGTTGATAATACACCGACCAATGACATCAATTGGACAGACAAACCTTGGTTGCATAATTTTGAACGATGGTTAGTTCAAAAAGACATCACACCTGATGGCATAAGCAGACGTGGTAGCGTTGTCAGAACCAATGTATTAGATGCCGATAATGGCACTTCTTATGAAGGTCGTATGACTAATCGAGCAAACGGACAAGATTATTTGTATTTCTATGTGCAGGACAATTTTGCCATTGGGAGCAGTCTTAATATGCAAATAAAAGTCACTTATCTGGATACTGCTACAACAAGCTGGCAACTCCAATACCGTAATACCGCAGGTGCTTTAATAAGTGAATCTGTCACCAACACCAATGAGGGCACTAAAAAAACGGCTACTTTTGATTTAACGGCGGCCAATTTCGATAATGCAATGACAGGCAATGCAGACTTTAGAATTTATAATGGTGGCCAAAATGATATTGAGATACAGTTTGTACGATTAATTCGTTTAACAGCACCACAAAATGATGTGGTGTTCTTAAATGGGTTTGAATAATGTAGTGTTGAAATAATAAGCATGAATATTTTTAAGACTCAACAAGCTTTATTTTGTTTCAAAACAAGCCAACACAAAACGTCAATCCTTTATTCAACCTAGGAAGGAAGCTTGTCCGAGAATAGCGATTGTAGCGAGAGAAAGTGAAATTGAGACAGGTTTTTGCCTAATTTATTCGTATCATCCATGATACTTACCCACATCCATGTGGGCTTGCGTGAAAATCTTTTCCTAAAAGATTTTTGAGGCGAATATCACGGCTATTTAACGATAATTAGGTGAAAAACTGTCCAATTTCAACTTTTTCTTAGTAAATTTCTATTCTCGGACAAGCTCCTACTAACCCCATTAATTGAAGATTAAAGCCAAACATATGAGCAACAGGCATTTAAATTTTGCGTTGATGCTATTAGGGATTGGCTGTATTATTTTAAATTATATTTCTTCAAAAATCGCTGGTTTAATTCTTGCTGTCGGCCTTTAAGTTCAAGTTTTCGTCCATCAATATAAGCTGCTGTTAGAGTATTACCACGCATGTCCAAAGCATCTCCTTTAGAGACAAAGAGTGTCGCACTTTTGCCAACTTCTAAAGTTCCATAAGCGGCATCAATCCCTAAAATTTCAGCTGTATTTGAAGTGATCAATTTTAGGGCTTCATTTTTTTCTAAACCATAGGCGACCAAGGTTCCAACGGCAAAACCGAGATTCCTTGCTTTCATCATCATACCGCTGTTATATGCCAATCCTGTTAAAATGCCAGCTTGGTGGAGTTTTACAGCTATTGTGTAACCAGAATCAACTGAACGATCGCTTTGATCAGGCAATGTGTGCGCTGATTCTACAATCACAGGTACACCGCTTTGTTTAATAAAACCAATAACGGGTTCCATTGCTTGTTCGCTGACTAACACCAAGTTTTTTACCCCCATGCTTTTGAAAAAATTAATCGACTCGACAATTGATTTTGGTGATGATGCATGAATATAAACAGCTCTCGAACCCGTAAACACAGGAGTGACAGCATCTAGTTTGATATTGACTTGCCCATTTTGTTTATGCAAGGAAGCTTTAGCATCCTTGAACAAGGTTTTAATTTCTTCAATTTGCTTTGCATATTCTTTATTCTCTTTCAATTTAACAGTGAATGTAGAAAAATCAAAGGCATATTTTTGGCTGCTTGGCCAATTGACATGCACAGCATCATCACTGCTAATTAGAGCATCTTCCCAATTCCATGCATCCAATTGAACAACAGATGATAAACCGCTCACTAATCCGCCTTTTGGGGTGATTTGTGCCAATAAAACACCATTGAATTTGAGTGTAGGAGTGACTTCAGAATCTGTGTTATAAGCCACAATCGCTCTTACATTGGCATTCATCGAGCCCGTTTCTACATCGTCTTTGGTCGCTTTGATTGCTCCAACCTCATTGAGGCCTAAGTTTGTAATTGGCAAAATAAAGCCTGGGTAAACATGCTGTCCTTTAAGATCTATATCTGATTTTTTCCAGGCCATTTTAAAATAGCCTACTTGAGTGATTTTTCCGTTTTCAAAGGCAATAGTTGCATTTTTTAATACTTTACCATTGCCGATGTGAAGGGTGGCATTGTGATAAACCACAGCGTCTTTTTGACTCTCTGCTGGCTGTGGAGAAAGTGCAAATCCAAAAGAACTTACGAACAATAAGCTGGTGATAAGTAAAATTTTCATTGGACAGCTCCTAATAAATATTCATAGCCTGTAAGACTATCGCATTGCATGTGTTTTTCTGGCATTTTCATTGCTGGCATTTTTTCTTGGTCAGAACTATTGATTTTATCAATCAATCGTGCTCTTTCTTGGGCAATTTCCTTTTCGATTTCAGCTTGTTGAGAACGATCGTAAAGCAGTCGTCCATCAACGAAAGTTTTTTCAGCTTTAGCATAAATACTTAAAGGATTATCCGACCATAATACAATGTCTGCATCTTTACCTATTTTTATGCTGCCCATTTGCTTATCCAAGTGCAATAACTTTGCTGGATTTAAGGTGACTAATTTCCACGCTTCTTGCTCGCTAAGACCGCCGTATTTAACAGATTTAGCCGCTTCTTGATTCAATCTTCGGGACATTTCAGCATCATCAGAGTTTATAGCTGTTGTCACACCTGCCTTTGTCATAATCGAGGCATTGTAAGGAATTGCGTAATTGACTTCCCATTTGTAGGACCACCAATCTGAAAAAGTCGAAGCCCCTACTCCGTGTTTTTTCATTTTATCGGCAACTTTATAGCCCTCTAAAATATGGGTAAAAGTATTGACATTAAAATCATAATCATCTGCAACTTTCATTAACATATTAATTTCAGATTGCACATAAGAATGACAACTAATAAAGCGTTCTTTGTTGATAATTTCTAGTGTTGCATCCAGCATTAAATCACGCCGTGGAGCAGGAATTTTCTTTTTCGAATTTTTAGATAATTTTCGGTAGTTCTGCCATTGCTTCTCATAAGCTAAGGCATTGGCAAATGCATCACGATAAACTTGCTCAACACCCATGCGAGTTAAAGGATAGCGAATGGATTGTTGCGATGCAGAACGCTTAACATTTTCACCTAAGGCAAATTTAATGAATTTATCCGCACCTTCGACCAATAATTCATCTCCAGTGGCTCCCCAGCGCATTTTAATAATGGCCGATTGTCCGCCAAGAGGATTGGCTGAACCATGCAATAACTGTGCAGCGGTAACACCTCCAGCTAGATTTCGATAAATATTGACTGCATCTGAATCCAGAGAGTCCTCCATACGAACCATAGAAGAGTTGGTGGCAATATCATTCACTGACAACAAAGCAATATGCGAATGCTCATCAATCACACCCGAAGTTAAATGATAGTTTGAGCCATCAATTACACTGTCAGCCTTAAGTGCGAGGTTTTTTCCTATACGTTCAATTTTACCCTTGTTAATAAACACATCAGTATCTTTCAAAACCCCTTCTTTTTCATTTGTCCATACAGTTGCATTGGTAATTAAAAAAGAGTGAGCCGCAGTGCTCTTATGCATTCCATAAGCAGAAAAAGGCTGAGGTATTTGAGGGGCTTTCTCAACTTTCTGAGGCTTTTTATCTTCTTCTTTGCTCTTTTCAACGTCGCCCAAACGAATCATCCTCCATTGAGGTGTTTGGCCTGCGATATTTTGAATAACGATTGATTTGACGTCTGTTCCATTTGCAGTAACAATACCTAATAATCGGGTGTTTTCATCTTTGTTTTTTATTTCTAATTGTGCAAAATCGTTGCTGATTTTTAGTGAATACTTCAATTTGCTTTCTTTGTCAGTGCTCTTGAGTGTCGGTTTTCCTGATTTGGAGCTTATATTGACCTCAAAACTCGTGTCTTTAAGCTCAATGGAGTATTTTCCTGGCTTCACTTGCGATAGTTTTTGTATAAGGTAACGTTGTCCAGCAACCCAATTTTCAGAGATAAAACTGCCTTTTTCAAAAATATCGCCTTCAACAACAATAAAATTAGCTTGCGCACCTCTATGCAAGTGTCCCAATTCTGTCTGACCAAGCAAACGTGCTGGTGTAGAAGTTAAAGCGGCTAAAGCCGCAGATTTAGGCAGACCCTTTTTGACACTGGCTTGTAAGTTTTTGAGAAATGATTTCTGTCCGTTGCCACTTGGAGCAATGGCAAAATCAATAGCATTGCTGTGCAAATAATAGAGGTTGTAAGGAGCCGCTTCCCATTCCATCATTTTTTCAAGAGAAATATCCCACGCCTGCAATGCATCGCTTACATCCATCGCTTTGGGGAAGTCCAAAGGAACTATAACCGAACGATTTAGCTTTTTAATGGCATCAATGTGTTTGTATTCGTCCCCTGAGCTACGAATAACGATATCCCTGTTGTATTCTTTGGCTATTTTATCGGCCAAAACAGTTTGCTGCCAGTTTTTTGCTTCAAATATTTGTAGCAAATGCGAAGCATCATTAATGGCTTGCAGATCAACATCGGTGTATCCGTCTTTTCCTTCTCCGTACCACTGAGCATCCAACCACGTTTGTCTCAACAAAGCTGAGGCTCCCATCAATGAAATCGGATACATTTGTTTTGAACTGCCTTTGTCAAAAGAGTAATGAAAAGCTTGTTTAGATTCAATAATGTTTTTTTGATCAGCCTCATCGCTCAAACTAACTAAAACCGAGGTGCCTCGCATTATACCGTCGTGTTTCGAAGCCAAAGCCGTAGAAAATCCAATTTTTCTCAGGGCTTTGGCCTTCTTGGTATCTTGATGGAATTCTTCGATAGCATTGTATGAGGCTTTTACTGCTTCATTGCTATTAACGGCACCTGGCAGAGTTGAATCGATTGTTTCTTTTCCAAAAAAAGTAAAAGCAGGCCTCTTAGGAACTTTGGACAAACCATAATCACTGTCCAGATGGATAAAACCTGGATAAATAGAGGCGCCATGTAAATCTCTTTGGATGGCAGATTCTGGAATCAAGATGTCTTTTCCAACATTAATGATTTTATTGTCTTGAATCAGCAATGTCGCATTTTTGAAATCCTTGTTTTCATCCAAAAAAATATGCGCGTTGGTTAATGCTATTACAGCATGTCGATCATCCTTGACACCATTAGTCACAGCTGTTGGCAAGGTATTAGCAAAAGTATTTTGGCACAGCAAAACACTGAGATATAAAGCTATTTTTTTCATATTATTTTTGAAGTTTTAGCAATCTTTTCAAAAGATTGGCGGTTAAGACAGGACTTTGATCCAGCCAGGATTGAACCAGAGCTCTATTTAGCTCTGCGCCTACAAGGTGATGTATTTTTTTGTCCTTAATGAATAGTTTTGCACCTTCATCAGGATAATAAGTGAACACCCATTGGTCATGCTTTTTTACTGGAGGTAATTTTCTTAAAAAGAGATGGATTAAATTATTAGAAAGTTTGAAGTTTGCAGGGCTTGAAAAATGCTCTTCAATTTGTTTATTGAATAATTTTTGTACTTTTTCTTTGGGATATTCAATCGCTAACCAATTAAGTTCAAAGCGCATTGGAAATAAACCTGCCTTGATGTCCTTGATATTACGAACACCGTAAGGCACAAAAAATTTAATTTTATAAGGGTAGGTAAAACCAAATTCATACGTCCCTTCACCAATTTCAACCCAATGGGTTCTTTCTTTGGTATAACCATCTTGCGCGTTAAAAAAAGCAAGGACAAAGAGTAGCAGGAGTACGGATTTTATATGACTTTTCATTCTTATTATTCTCATTACATGTTGGAGTAATTGGGACCGCCACCTCCTTCTGGCGTTACCCATGTGATGTTTTGGCTTGGATCTTTTATATCACAGGTTTTACAGTGTACACAATTTTGCGCATTAATCCTAAAACTCTTTGTATTATTTTCTTCTATAACTTCATATACAGCCGCAGGGCAATAGCGTTGGGCGGGTTCTGACCACAGTGGCAAATTTTTATCAATAGGAATTGAACTGTCTTTTAGAAGCAAATGGCACCGCTGATCTTCTTCGTGATTGGTGCTGGACAAGAAAACAGAAGATAATCTATCAAAACTAATGGTGTTATCCGGTTTATCGTAAGTAATCTTTTTACTTTCATCGGCTTTTTTTAGGCAAGCATAATCGGGTGTTTTATTGTGCAAGGTAAAAGGTAATTTTCCTCGGAAGATATTTTGATCGATAAAAGTGAAAGCTGCACCAAAAAAAGTTCCAAATTTATTCAATGCAGGCTCAAAATTACGCGACTGTTGTAATTCTTTATAAACCCACGATTTTTTTATATTTTCGCTGTAGGCATGTGTCAAATCATCGCTTTGTTCTTGCAGTAAATTTTCGGCTATACTCTCAGCAGCGACCATGGCAGATTTCATCGCTGTGTGCGTGCCTTTTATTTTTGCAGGATTTAAAAAACCCGCTTCACAACCTGTCAAACAAGCACCAGGAACTTGCAACTCTGGCAAGGATTGAAAACCGCCTTTATTCATGGCTCTGGCACCGTAGGAGATTCTTTTTCCTGTTTCGAGAGTTGATTTTATGACTGGATGATGTTTCCAACGCTGAAATTCTTCAAATGGACTCAAATATGGATTGTCATAATTAAGAGCGGTAATAAAACCAAGGGCCACTTTGCCTGCTTCCATATGGTATAAAAAGCCACCGCCCTCGGTATGATTATTCAACGGCCACCCCAAGGTATGAACAACTTTTCCTGGCTTTGATTTGGCTTCATCTATTTGCCAGATTTCCTTAATTCCCAAACCATAATGCTGAGGATCTGAATTGGCATCCAAGTTGAATTTTTCTATCAATTGCTTGCCGAGATGACCTCGACAGCCTTCAGAAAAAATGGTGTGTTTGGCCAGTAATTCATAGCCGGGTTCAAAACTGCCCTTTTCTTTACCATTGGCATCAATTCCCATGTCTTGGGTAATAATGCCTTTAACCGCGTTATTTTCATCAAAGAGGATTTCATTTGCCGGAAATCCTGGGAAAATATTCACACCCAAGTTTTCGGCTTGTTCTGCCAACCAACGGCACAAATTCCCCAGTGAAATGATATAGTTGCCCTCATTTTTCATCGGACTCGGAATCAACATATGAGGAACTTTAGTACTTTTCTTAGCTGAACGCAAATAGTGAAATTCATCTTCAGTGACTTCTGTAGTCATGGGCGCACCTAATTCTTGCCAATTAGGAAAGAGTTCATTAAGAGCACTGGGTTCGACCACAGCGCCAGAGATAATATGTGCTCCAATTTCTGAGCCTTTTTCAACCAATGCTATTTGCCAGTCCTTGCCATTTTCTTGCGAGAGCTGCGCCAATTTGATAGCCGCAGACAATCCAGCTGGACCTCCACCAATAATTACAACATCAAATTCCATCGATTCACGTGCCATATTTTTACTCAGTGATTAAAATTATTATGTATTATAGCTGAGACCTTTGCATAATTATAATGACGAGTAAAAAATGATTAAATTTATCAGATTTTTTGTTAAAATTAATCGCATCTAATTAACAGTAGCAAACATGTCACAATTACCCATTTGGAAACCCAAAGCATCGGCACTCGATGCTCTTAATATTTCGCAATTCAAACATTTTCTCAATAATAACTACGAAACAGAGATAAAGACTTATCCGCAATTGCATCAGTTTTCTATTGATGAAGCTGCAAAGTTCTGGGAAAGCACAGTCGAGTTTTGCGATATTGACTTTATCCAAGCCTATGAATCTGTGCTTAAATTGCCAAAACCGAATCACCATCCAATTGATACCGAGTGGTTTGTTGGAGGAAAACTCAATTATGCCCAAAACATCTTAAAAAACCGAAGCACAAAAACGGCCATTGTTTTTGAAAATGAAAAAGGCCAGAGTCAACAGATCAGCTACCAACAACTGTACCAAAAAGTAGCCTTGTTGCAGCATTATCTCAAACAACAAGACATTCAAAAAGGCGATGTTGTTGCAGGTTTTTTGCCCAATATCATTGAAACAGTTATTGCTATGTTAGCAACGACTTCTCTTGGAGCGATATGGACTTCGACCTCTCCTGATTTTGGTTTTCAAGGGGTTGTGGATCGCTTTGGACAAGTGAATGCCAAGATACTGTTTACCACTGATGCTTATTATTACAATGGCAAGGAACACGATTGTTTAGCAAAAGCAAAGGTTATTGCCAACAAGATTAAATCCATCAAACAAGTTGTCGTTATCCCCTTTGTTCATGCCAACAATGCACTTGAAAAGCCTTTTGTGGACTGGAATCAAGCCTTAAACAACAACAATACGAGTATTGACTTTGTTGCTGTGGATTTCAAACACCCTTTGTATATCTTGTATTCTTCTGGAACCACAGGAAAACCCAAATGCATTGTCCATGGGCATGGTGGGATTTTAGTACAACACAAAAAAGAATTGGTCTTGCACAGTGATGTTAACAGCGATGATTCCTTATTTTATTTCACCACCTGTGGCTGGATGATGTGGAATTGGATGGTTTCTACTTTAACAACGGGAGCGACCTTGTATTTGTATGATGGTTCTCCTTTTTATCCTGATGGCAATCGCTTGTTAGAGTTCGTTGATAACAATAAGATCAGCCACTTTGGTACCAGTGCCAAGTGGATTTCAGCCATCGAAAAAGCAGGAATCATTCCCAATAAAGAACGTTCTTTTGCAAATCTCAGAATTGTATTTTCCACGGGTTCTCCTCTTATGCCTGAAAATTACGATTATGTCTATCAGCAATGGAAAAGTGATTTGTGTTTGTCCTCTATTTCTGGGGGGACGGATATTTGTTCCTGTTTTGCTTTGGGCAACCCCGCACTGCCCGTTTATAAGGGTGAATTGCAATGCTTGGGTTTGGGATTGGATGTCACTGTTATTGATGACAAGGGGCAGCGTCTGTTTAATGAAACCGGAGAACTCTCCTGCATGAATGCTTTTCCAGCGATGCCTGTGAAGTTTTGGGACGACAAGGACAATGCAAAGTACAAAGCAGCCTATTTTGAAAAATTTGAGACGATTTGGTGCCATGGTGATCTAGCTAAAATTACTGAAAACCACGGTCTAAGCATTTATGGTCGTAGTGATGCTACGCTCAATCCAGGTGGTGTTAGAATTGGCACTGCAGAAATCTATCGACAAGTGGATAACATGTCCGAACTCCTCGAAAGTATTGCTATTGGCCAAGAATGGAACGACGATGTCCGCGTGATTTTGTTTGTCATTCTGCAAAAAAATAGACAATTGGATGATGAATTAATTAAGAAAATTAAAAATACCATCCGAATCAACACCACTCCACGCCATGTTCCTGCAAAAGTTATTCAAGTTTCAGCTATTCCCAAAACACTCAGCGGCAAAATTGTTGAAATAGCTGTTCGCAATGTTGTTCATCATCGCAAAGTCAACAACAAAGATGCTTTGGCCAATCCAGAATCTCTGGAGTTGTATAAAAACCTTGAGGAGTTACTCACTGATTAGGAACGAGTCTTTACCTTGTATAGCACAAAAATATACGGCTTATTCATCGTCATCCTATCATTCTCGGACTGAAGGATTATAATTGCTCAACTTAATTCAGATTTATTATATGAAAAAACACGATAAAATTTATGTTCTGGATCAAATCCTAAAATCAGCACGTTTTCCAGTGAGCAAAGAAACCATTGCCGAACGCTTGGAGTGCTCGATTGCTACGGTTTATCGAACTATAAGTGATTTGCGTGACGGTTATGGAGCTCCAATTGAAACCGACGCGCAAACCAATGGCTTTCATTATCAAAAAGACCATAAATTTGAATTGCCAGGTCTGCGACTGCAATCTGATGAAATAGAAGCCTTGTTAATGGCCAGTCATTTGTTAGAAGACATCCAAAAAGGCTTACTCAAAGAACCATTATCCCGTTTGCTTGATAATATCAGTGTCTTACTCAAAGAGCATGGCATTAAAGACAAACGAAACATTCAAATTATTTACGCCCTATTCCGTAAAGCAGACAAAAGAATATTTTCTCATGTCTTTACCGCCTTACAAAACAACAAACGTATCGAAATTGAATATACCGCTAGATCGACTAACACAACCAGTCAACGTATTGTTTCTCCATTAAAACTGACCAATTATAAAAACGCTTGGTATTTGGATTCTTGGTGCCATTTACGCCAAGGCATCCGCAGTTTTGCCTTAGAGCAAATCAGCAGCTGTCAGCAACTAAACGCAGACAGTAAAACCGTCTCAAAAGAATTACTTAAACACCATTTCAGTGGTTCTTATGGAATTTTTTCTGGTGAAGCAACAAAAATAGCCCGCTTAAAAATAGCGGCAAATGTGGCCCGATGGGTGGCAAAGGAACAATGGCATTCCGAGCAAAAAATGAATGAATTAAATGACGGTTCTTTGTTTTTAGAAATTCCCTACCACCACGACATCGAATTAATCATGGATATTTTAAGATATGGCGAAAACATCACAGTTCTAAGTCCAGAGTCCTTAAGAAACAAAGTCAAATCTACCATTCAACAAATGTTAAGCAATTATAATTAAGAGCTTTGCATAACCAAGCTAATCCCATTACAGAAACACATTTGAGAATGCAAGAAAAACGATAGCCCCCTTGTTGGTGATTAAGCTTTTCGCGGGTTTCTGACTTGTGTTATCATTGTCTTTTCTGTGCTTGGATTTAGGTATTAGCCAATGAACAACTTAAAATACTATACCGAAGGCGATACACTTTACGCAGATATTCGTCAAGCCATTTGTTCGGCAAAACATTCTGTTTGTATTGAAAGTTATATTTTTGCTAATGATGAAATAGGCAATGAGATTATCGAACAGCTTTATAAAAAGGTCGAGGAAAACATCACAGTAAAACTCATCATTGATTCAGTCGGTTCGAATCGATTTAAAAATTTTAAATTTTTCCGAAAGTTATCAAAAAAAGGTATCTCCTTAAAGTGGTTCAATCCATGGTCTTGGCGCGACCCTCTTAAGTTTAATCGTAGAAATCACCGCAAGTTAATTTTAATTGATGATGAAATCTGCTTTTTAGGAGGCTTTAATATTCACAACGACTCGTCAAGAAAATACTTCGGTGAAAAAAGATGGAAAGACAGCCATGTTTGTTTTACGGGCAACTTAGTGATTTCATTACGCCAACAGTTTGATCTTATGTGGTGTGGAAAAACCAGGCAACTCTCAACTATCACAAATAAAGATGGCTCTACACAAATTATTCCAAACTCTAGCAGAAAGTGCAACAATACTTGCTGTGCAAGTATTTGGATTTAATTCATCAGGCAAAACACTCGATAAAAGTTTCAACACCTTATTTTGTTCCCGATACAAAAATGCTAAAAGCTCTGATAAATGCTGCCAAATCAGGGGTCGAAATCACCTTATTAATACCAAAATACAGCGACCATGCCTTGTTAAAACATGCAGCCTATTGGTATTACCAAAAATTGATAATGGCCAAGATAAACATCTACGAATTTAGCAGCAGAATGTTGCATTCCAAAAACATAATAATAGACGATGAAATTGCTGTAATTGGTTCAGCCAATATGGATTACCGAAGTTTTTTTTTGAACAACGAAATAATGCTTTTTAGTCAGCAACACAATTTACTCAATTATATTCTACAAGATTTCAAAACAAACATTGTTTCATCAGAACAAGTGTCACTCAAACAAGCCACATCCCGCTCTACTTTGACTGTTATTAGTACTTTTGTAGCCTATCTTTTGCGCCGATGGTTGTAATCCCTTATTCCCACTTAATTTAAGCAATCTCAAATTAACTATTGCGCATAGCTCAACCAATGAGCAAATACAGCGCTGCTTAATATTACTCAAATCCCGAAGAAATTCTCAAAAAGCCATCACTAAGAGCGTGTCTTATTTTCTAAAATCCGTAAATCAGGGATGCAAATGGGCGTATAGTCGCAAGGCGATTTCATCACTAATGCCTTTTAATTGACTAAGATCTTCTACTCCAGCTTTTTTTAAGCCTTGCAGTCCGCCAAAATGCTGCAACAAATCGGCGCGGCGTTTTTTACCGATACCGTCTATGCCTTCTAATAAGGATTTACGGCGAGATTTTGCCAGCGCTTTGCGGTGCCCTGTGATTGCAAAGCGATGAGCTTCATTGCGGATAAACTGTGTCATGTGCGACAGTAATGAATTGGAATCGGGTTTAATCATGCTATTACGACTCAAAATAAAAAGCCTTTCCTGCCCTGCTCGTCTTTGATCGTCCTTGGCTATGCCTATAATTTCAATGGTTTTAATTTTATTGTCTTTTAAAATTTTTAAAGCTTGGTTAGCCTGACCTTTACCGCCATCAATTAAAAAAACATCGGGCAATCCATACTTGTGTTTTTCTATGGATTGCAATCGTTTTTCAATCACTTGGCGCATGGCTGCATAATCATCGCCTGCGGTTATGCCCGAAACTTTATAATTCCGATAGCTGCTTTTTTTGGCACCAGTGGAATCAAATACCACGCATGAAGCTCGGGTTTTTTCACCAAAAACATGGGAAATATCAAAACATTCAACCCGCTTAGGAACCTTCTTTAAACCCACTTGTTTGACCCAAGTTTGCCATTGATGCTGCCAATTTGCTTTTTTTGCAACAAAGAGCTCTAATGCATTTTTCATATTGAGGTTGTTGAGCTCTAACATTTTTTTCCGTTCTGCTCGTGGCTGTGTGACGATTGAAATTTTGTTTGATGCTATTTGTGACAACGCAGATTCAAGCCATTGTTTTTCTTGAATATTTTTATTTATTATCAAGAGATTAGGCACGGGTTTATCTTGGTAATATTGGCTGATAAATGCAGTTAACACTTCCTTATTACTGCTCTGGCTTGGAGTTTTGGGGTAAAAATTTCTGTGTCCTAACATTTGTCCACCTCGAACAGCACACAATGTAACAATATAAAGTCCCAACTCATTGGAAACACTAAACAAATCCATGTTATTGCTGCTTTTACTCTCCACCACTTGCTGGGATTGAATAATCTTTAAATCTTTGATCTGATCGCGAATTTCTGCGGCTTTTTCAAAATTCATGAGTTTTGATTGTTTTTGCATGGCATTGATTAACTCTTCAATCACTTGATGGGATTTCCCCAACAGAAATTCGTGGGTATAATGCAATTGCAATTGATAATCGGATTGCTTGACCTTGTTGACGCAAGGAGCTGAACAACGATTAATCTGATACTGCAAACATGGGCGCGAACGATTAGAATAAGTCGTGTTATTGCATTGCCTGACTTTGAAGAGTTTTTGCAGGTGGTTTAAGGTGTATCGTACGGCCTGGGCACTTGGAAAAGGGCCAAAGTATCTTCCTTGGCCTTTTTTTACTCCTCGGCGAAATTCCAATCGTGGAAAAGTGTCTTCGTTCTCAGAGCAATAGATATAGGGATAACTTTTTCCATCTTTCAATAAAATATTGTACTTAGGCTTATGTTGTTTTATCAGTTGGTTTTCGAGAATTAAGGCCTCACCTTCTGTTCGTGTTATGCTAAAACGCATTGCATCAACATGAGTAATAAGAGCCATGGTCTTACTATCTTTAGCTTTACCAGAAAAATAACTTGTGACTCTGTTTTTAAGGTTTAAAGCTTTACCCACATAAATGACTTTTTCATCATTTAGCATCTGATAGACACCTGGTTTTTCTGGCAATTGCTGAGCGTATTTTTTACCGTTAAATGACACAATAGAGCTTTAAGTATTAAAGTTCTATTGTACCTGTTGTGGCTTCAGGTTCAATAAACAACCCAATTGAAAGTTACAAATCCCGCCTATTTCCCAAATCCCGATATAGAAAATCACAATGAGAGCACAAGCCCTTATTATGCCTAAGAAATTCTCAAAAAGCTTCATCACCAATAGGGTCGATTATTTTATACAAGATTAGAATCCATTTGTTAAAAATATTCGACCTAGGTGTATTTAGTTTTTGTGAATTCCTTATGCACATCAATTACTTGCACTCTAAATTGCGATTCTATATCGGGATTTGGGTAAGTCATTATTCAGCGCATCTCGAATTAGTAGCTGCATATCTAATTGCCCAAATCACGATTTAGGCCTATTCTTCTGGATAAAACAGTTGAAAATACCATTCAAATTCTTTATAAATGTCGTTAGCGATACGCTGGGGCAATTGATGGTGTCTTGCTGGCTTTATGTAGCTGTGGGTTTTGTGTGGGTACTTGAAACGGTAATAACTGTCACTTTCATGTGGTTTTACGGTTAATGAGTCAGGCTTGATTTCGTGTTTTCTTGCGCCAATCCATTGATAAACCTCGCTCATAACTCGGGTTGGATTGCTAAGCAAATCTTCAAATATGACATAGTACAAGTGTTTTTGTAGTGATTCTGGTACATCTTGCAATTGCCCGATTAATCGTAACGGTCGCCCCACTACGCCTTGTGCACTGAATAATTTTTCAGCCCTCTCATAAGCAGTCAACTCAGCCATGTCATCAGGGAAATCAATCAAGGATGTTTTCTGGTGACGATTTTCGATGGAGGCAAATATTTGCTTTAAATCACGAATACAGACGACCATTTTAAAATCTGGATCGAGTTGACTTAATGTTTCTAAACCATTTAGCCAACCACGATTTTTATCAACAACAATCTGCTTGTCAGTTTCTGCAAACCAACCATTTATGAATCCTCGAAATGAGTTGCTTAACCTTTGATAGACCAAATCAAAATCAACATCGAGCTGTGATAATAAAAAAGGATCATCACTCAATCGTGCCCGTAGGTTTTTAATGGTATTGGCAAGTGGAGAACTGTGCCCACTGCTATAAATCTCAGGGTGTTCTCCCAACAATTGACACATTAAGGTAGAACCAGAACGCGGCAAACCAGCGACATAGACACAACTCTTTTCAATTTTTATCATCTTCCAAAATGCACTTAAAAAACACGATTATATCACAAGCTTATAATACCCAAATCCCAATATAGAAAATACGATAACAAAAAAGAGACACGTAGCCGTGTCTCTTTTTTGTTTTCAAACATTCGCCATAAATTTTAACCGCGCTTGCGTACTATTTGATAGCCTTTTCTAAACAAGTATTTGCCTGGAGCACTCCATACATGTACCAATCTTGTAAATGGAAAAACGAGGAACATGGTTAAGCCAAGGAAAATATGCAATTTAAAAATCAAAGGTTCACTAATAATAAACTCTGCTGCACCCGACCTAAAGGTGGCGATGTGTTGCGCCCAATTGGCTAAAGCAATCATTGAAGAGCCATCCAAATGTTGTGCTGAAGCAGGCAAGGTAAGCAAACCTAAGCATAATTGCACGAACAATAGCAAAAGGATGAAAATATCTGAGAACTTTGTTGTCGCTTTAACTCTGGCATTGGTTAAGCGGCGGTGAATCAATATAACCATACCGATAAAACACAAGCTACCAAATATGCCACCAGCAACCATGGCCATCACTTGCTTTTGACCTGCTGTCATAAAGTGATGATAGACACTTTCTGGTGTTAATAAACCGACCAAATGCCCAAAGAACAACAAAATAATACCGACATGAAAAAAGTTACTGCCAATGCGCATGCCTTTGGAGCTGAGCATTTGGCTTGAACTGGCTTTCCATGTGTATTGTTCTCGGTCATAACGAAACAAACTGCCCAATAAAAACACAGTCATAGCAATGTAAGGATAAATACCAAATAAAAAATCGTTCATATTAATGCTCCTGAGGTATGGATTCTGTTTGCGGTTGATTGGGTTGCGAATGCGGATTCGATGAATGAATATTCATGGCAATTTTTTGATGCAGATAATCTTTGGATTTGAACAAATTTTTACCAAACGCTTCTGGCTCTACCCAATTTTCATCCACATGCTCGAAATTGTCTTCGTCTTTTTCTGCGGCCACTATCTTTTTTATTTCACTGCGATTGACTTTGCCATCCGCTAATTCTATCAAAGCGGCAAAGACGTGTTTGTAATCCAGTTCTTTTTTGGCCAATCTTTCACGAATGAGCATCAATACCTTTTGAGTCTCACCCAAAAAATGCGAGGCTATTTTGATGTTTGCAGTCGATAAAAACTCCAAAAACACCGGTAAATAATCAGGTAAATCAGAAGTACCCACATCCAAACCATTGGCGTTGTACATTTCAAGCAAATCAATCATCGCCTGTCCTCTATCGCGCGACTCGCCATGGATATGCTCAAATAAATGCAAGGAATGTGAGGCACCACGATCAAAAGTTGCGACATAGCGTTCTTGCGTTTCAATCAAGTCAGAGGTTTTTAAACGCTGAATTAATTCGCTTAAGCCTTTGGTTTTTTGTTTGGACAGTAACTTTTCGCTCTCTAAAACTTGCTCCAATTCATCGCAATATTCAATCCAATCGGCTTGAGGATACGACAAGAGCACACTCAATACTTTAAAAGTTTTCATGTTATTCATCTCCTATTTTGTTCAGCTCATTGGAGCCTTGACCGACAACATTGCCACTCATGGTATTGGCGCGTTTGCTGGTGTCAAATATATTCAATTTGAGACCTTCTCCTCCGCCACCATGGCAGCCATTACCAAAACTAAAACCACATGAGCCTTTGTTTTCTGCGGCAATTTCATTGTCAAAGGGTGTGGAACCTGCATATTCGCGATGATTAGTAGGAATCACAAAGCGATCTTCGTAATTCGCTAAAGCAATGATACGATACATGTCTTCCATCATGTACTCATCCACTCCGTATTCTTCTAACATTTCCAAATCTGTCACACCATCAACGGTTTTCTTACGCATAAATTCTCGCAATAAAATCATTGTATTTAGTGCGTTTTCAACAGGTTTTTCTTCTCCTGCTGTGAGCATGTTTGCTAAATATTTTACTGGAATACGCAAGTCTTTAAACTCAGGGAACATACCTTTGGACTTAATTTTTCCTTGTTGCATCGCTGTTTTAATGGGCGACAAAGGAGGCATATACCAAACCATTGGTAAGGTACGGTATTCTGGATGCAATGGCAAGGCTACTTTCCATTCCATTGCCATTTTATAGACTGGAGATTCTTTCGCTGCTTCTATCCATGACAAGGGCACACCATCAGCCAAGGCCTGTTTTTGTACGGCAGGATCATGAGGGTCCAAAAACAAATCCAATTGTGCTTGATAAAGATCTTGTTCGTTCTCAACGCTGGCGGCTTCGGATATTTTGTCGGCATCGTATAACATGACACCCAAATATCGGATTCGGCCAACACAGGTTTCTGAACAGACTGTCGGCTCTCCTGCTTCAATTCGAGGGTAACAGAAGGTGCATTTTTCTGATTTTCCGCTTTCCCAGTTGAAGTAGATTTTTTTGTAAGGGCAGCCCGAAACACACATGCGCCAACCCCTGCATTTGTCTTGATCGATTAAGACAATACCATCTTCTTCGCGCTTGTAAATCGCACCCGATGGGCAAGTGGCTACACAAGAAGGATTTAGGCAATGTTCACACAACCGCGGCAAATACATCATGAACGTCTCTTCGAATTGACCATAAATTTCTTTGTCAATGTCGCGGAAATTATAATCTTTCGAGCGCTTGGAGAACTCTCCGCCTAAAATTTCTTCCCAGTTTGGTCCTTTGTTGACCTTTTCCATCACTTGCCCTGTTATGGCAGAATGAGCCCGTGCAGTGGGTGGCGTGGGTAATTCTGGAGCATTTTGCAAATGCGCATAATCAAAAGTAAATGGCTCGTAGTAATCATCAATTTCTGGCAAATCTGGATTTGCAAATATTTTGCTTAGCAATTTAAGTTTGCCGCCCATTTTTGGTTTTATTGAGCCATTGCTCATACGTTGCCAACCACCGTTCCAACGCGCTTGATTTTCCCAATCATCAGGAAAACCAATGCCAGGTTTGGATTCTACATTGTTAAACCAAGCGTACTCAACACCCTCGCGTGATGTCCAAACATTTTTACAGGTCACCGAACAGGTATGACAACCGATGCATTTGTCCAAATTAAGAACTTTGCCTATTTGTGCTCTAATTTTCATTTCACACCTCCTTCTAACTCAGCTTTATTGGAGTTTTCGACCGGTTCGTTTTTCCATTCAATCTTGTTCATTTTTCTCACCACTACAAATTCATCTCGATTAGAACCTACGGTTCCATAATAGTTAAATCCATAAGACAATTGTGCATAACCGCCGACCATATGCGTCGGTTTGATGACCGCACGAGTCACAGAATTATGAATGCCTCCACGGAAACCAGAAGTTTCACCTGTGGGTGTATTGATAATCTTTTCTTGTGCATGATACATCATACTCATGCCCTCAGGCACACGTTGCGAAACAACCGCTCTAGCTGCAATAGTGCCATTGACGTTGTACAATTCAATCCAGTCATTATCAACAACATCCATTTTTTTCGCATCAATTTCAGAAATCCAAACAATTGGACCACCGCGCGATAATGTCAACATCAATAGGTTTTCCGAATAAGTCGAGTGAATGCCCCATTTTTGGTGTGGAGTAATCCAATTGAGAACAATCTCTTTGTTGCCATTTGGTTTTTGTCCTTTTATCGGTGCAATAGTTTTGGTATTAACGGGTGGCTTATAGACACATAAACCCTCGCCAAAATCTCGCAGCCATTTGTGATCTTGATAAAACTGTTGACGACCTGTTAAAGTTCTCCAAGGAATTAATTCATGCACGTTGGTATAACAGGCATTGTAACTGACATGCTCGTCTTCTAAACCTGACCATGTTGGTGATGAGATGATTTTCTTTGGCTGTACCTGAATATCGTGAAAGCGAATCTTTTCATCTTCTTTTGGCAAGGCTAAATGTTTATGATTACGTCCCGTAAATTTACCCAAGGCCTCCCATGCTTTCACCGCTACTTGGCCATTGGTTTCTGGAGCTAAAGCCAAAATAACTTCAGTGGCTTCTATATCTGTTTCTATCCGTGGTTGATCTTTGGAAACACCTTCTTCTCTGACTTTGCGATTAATACTGCGCAACATTTCGACTTCTTTTCCTGTTTCCCAAGAAATACCCTTACCGCCATTGCCAAGTTTTTCTAGCAATGGACCGACTGAAGTGAATTTCTTATAAGTATTGGGATAATCCCGTTCTACTTCAATCAAAGAAGGCATGGTTTGTCCTGGAATGGGGTCGCAATCGCCTTTGTACCATTCTTTAACATCAATAGCCTGAGCCAATTCACCTGGAGTATCGTGTTGCATGGGTAAAGTAACGATGTCTTTTTCCACACCCAAATGCCCGACACAAACTTCGGAGAATTTCTCGGCCAAGCCTTTAAAAATAGCCCAATCACTTTTTGATTCCCAAGCTGGGTCAACTGCTTTACTCAATGGATGAATAAAGGGATGCATATCTGAGGTGTTTAAATCATTTTTCTCATACCATGTCGCTGTCGGCAGAACAATATCCGAATACAAACAGGTGGTTGACATGCGGAAATCCAAGGTGACCACTAAGTCCAGTTTTCCTTCTACCGATTTTTCGTGCCATTTAACTTCTGTAGGCAGATCTTTACCCAATTGACCCAAATCTTGACCCATTACTGCATTTTGTGTTCCGAGTAAATGCTTAAGCATATACTCATGGCCTTTACCACTAGAACCTAAGACATTCGAACGCCAAATAAACATATTGCGTGGGAAATTTTTAGGGTCATCTGGATCTTGGCACGAAAACTCAAGTTCTTTTGATTTTAATTGATTGACCACATAATCAGCAGAGGAAACTCCTGCTGCTTTGGCTTGCTTGGTGAGTTCTAAGGGATTTTCTTTCAATTGGGGTGCAGATGGCAACCAACCCATTCGTTCTGAACGCGTATTGCAATCAATTAAGGAATAATTATTCCAGTCATTTTTATCTGCAAGCGGAGAAATCAACTCATTAACATCCAATTTTTCATAACGCCATTGATCAGAATGATTATAAAAGAAAGAAGTACCATTCATATGGCGTGGAGGACGTTGCCAATCGGTTGCAAAAGCCAAGGGTATCCAGCCTGTTTGCGGACGAAGCTTTTCTTGTCCAACATAATGCGCCCAACCGCCGCCAGATTTGCCAACACAACCACACATCATCAGCATATTCATAATGCCTCGGTAATTCATATCCATGTGATACCAATGGTTCATGGCAGCGCCTATGATGACCATAGAACGGCCGCGTGTTTTATCGGCGTTTTCAGCAAATTCTTTAGCAATTCTGATAACCGTGTCAGCACTGACTCCAGTAATTTTTTCTTGCCAACCAGGAGTATAGGGTTGATCATCTTGGTAATTTTTGGCACAATTTTCATCGCCCAATCCACGATCAACGCCATAGTTAGCCATCATCAAATCAAAGACTGTAGCAACATATTTATCGCCGTCTTTGGTTTTAATTTTACGAACTGGAAGTTTGTGTTTAATAACATCATCATGATTGGTGTGCTGGAAAATTTCTTGCTCATGCTGCTTGTTAGCAAAATAAGGAAATGAAACTTCAAGGACTTCATCGTGATTGTCAATTAATGTTTTAACTGGCCAGATTTCTTGACCATTGGTGTTGTCTTTCGTTTCCAGATTCCACTTACCCGACTCGCCTTCTTTTTGTTCTTCCCATCGCGAACCAATCGTGCCGTTTGGAACAACCAAATTATTACTGTTTTCATCGATTAGGACAGATTTCCAGTCGGCTTTTTCAAGACTGGACAATTCAGCAATATCACTCGCTCTCAAAGTTCGCGTTGCCACATGACCTGTCTCGTGTTCATCCAAGCAGATTAAAAATGGCATATCGGTATAAGTGCGGCAATAATCATCAAAATATTGACTGACATTATCGCGATGGTATTCCGTCAAAATAACATGACCCATGGCCATGGCTAAAGCCGCATCTGTTCCTTGACGCGCAGGTAACCATTCATCTGTCAGTTTTGCTACTTCGGAATAATCTGGAGTCACAGAAACTGTTTTGGTGCCTTTGTAACGTGTTTCTGTAAAGAAATGTGCATCAGGTGTTCGAGTTTGAGGAATATTTGATCCCCAAGCAATAATATAAGACGAGTTATACCAGTCTGCACTCTCTGGTACATCGGTTTGTTCTCCCCATGTTTGCGGAGAAGAAGGCGGCAAGTCACAATACCAATCATAAAAGCTCAAACAAGCTCCACCAATCAAAGAAAGGTAACGAGAACCAGCGGCATAAGAAACCATACTCATTGCAGGAATAGGCGAGAAACCAATCACCCGATCAGGGCCGTAGTTTTTTACGGTATGGACATTTGAAGCCGCAATGATTTCATTAACTTCATCCCAACTTGCACGCACAAATCCCCCTAATCCACGGATAGATTTGTAGGATTTTGAATCTTTTTCATCGTCCATTATTGATTTCCAAGCCAATACTGGATCCGAGTATTTTTCTTTCGCTTTGCGCCACAATCGCATCAAACGCCCCCGTATCATAGGATACTTCAAGCGTGTAGCCGAATACAAGTACCACGAATAACTGGCTCCACGAGGACACCCCCGAGGTTCGTGATTGGGCAAATCATCCCGTGTTCGAGGATAGTTGGTTTGTTGAGTTTCCCAAGTCACCAATCCTCGTTTGACGTAAATTTTCCAAGAACATGAACCCGTACAGTTCACACCATGCGTCGAACGCACGATTTTATCGTGAGACCAACGGTTTCTATAAGCACGTTCCCAAGCTCGGTCTTCATCGGTTGTTATACCATGACCTTTGGAGAATGTTTCTGGGCTCTTCTTAGTTAAATAAGTTAGCCTGTCTAAAAATTGACTCATTGTTATAAACCCCTCAGTTTAATTGTTTTGGTAAGGTGGGTTTCAGCCACCAATTCTGTATCTTCAGGACGGTGGGCAAAGCCCACCTTACACATAATTATGGATTGTGGTACTCACCACCTTTTCTCATATAGTAGAACCAATTCAATACCAAACAAACAGCATAGAAAATAGCAAAACCATACAAAGCATATTCTGGAGTTGTGGCTTTAATTTGTTCTCCTAAGATTTTAGGAATCAAAAAAGCACCATAAGCCGCAATGGCAGCTGTCCATCCCAGCACAGGCCCCGCTTGTTCTTTATCAAAGATGGTTGCAATGGTTTTAAAAGTGGAACCATTACCAATACCTGTTGCTGTAAATAACACCAAGAACAGGATTAAGAAAGGCACAAAATAATCCTGTGGTGTTGCACTGGCATAGGCCAATTGCATGTAGTAAGCCACACCAACAGCCGAACCTATCATCGCAATAGAGACCCATTGTGTGACACGAGCACCACCCAATTTATCGGCTATCATGCCGCCAACAGGACGAATTAAAGCTCCAATAAAAGGTCCCATCCAAGCATACATTAACGCGCTCGGTCCCGCTGGATTTGGCGTATTGTGCGTCATCACACCATCGACCAACAAATGTTGGTAACCAAAAATCACTTTGATTGAAAGGCCAAAGCCTACGGCATAGCCAATAAAAGATCCAAAAGTCATGGTATAAATGACAGTCATAACCCAAGTATGTTTGTTACCAAAAATTTTGTACTGTCTTTTTAAATTACGCCCTATTTCACCAGGAATCATCTTTAACAACACAACGGTTAATACAATGACGATAGGCAAAACGATAAACTTGTCTAAGCCAACACTCAATAACAAGTACAAGCCAAAAGCAGCAGTACATAAGCCAATACCTAACATTAATATAATCTTAGCAAAAGCAGAAAAAGGCGAACCAATATCAGGAGAAACATGCTCATCTCGAATATTATTCATACCGAACCATGTTGCAAAGGCAAGAGGAACAAGCAAGATCAACCAGACAAAGCCCGCATTATGGATAAAGGTTTCTGTTCCTGCTGGAATTTTCCCAACCAAAGTTCCACTGGTAGTTTTAAGAACCATTGGATCTCCACCGAATAAAGCAAAAGTCATCACTAAAGGAATAACAACTTGCATGGTTGTGACACCAAAATTACCCAATCCTGCATTCATTCCCAAAGAATAACCTTGAACTTTTTTTGGAAAAAAGTAAGAAATATTACTCATGGACGAAGAAAAATTTCCGCCGCCAATGCCAGATAACAAAGCCCACATCTGAAATTGCCACAATGGCGTGTCAGCAGACTGCAAGGCAAAACCAACCCCAACAGCTGGTATCATCAACAATGCTGTGGTTAAAAAGATAGTGTAACGTCCACCAGCAATTCGAATGAAAAAAGTGGATGGAATTCGCAGCGTTGCACCCGATAAGCCTGCAATAGCCCCCAAGGTGAACAATTGTGATTTCTCAAAGGGAAAACCCAAGTTCAACATTTGAATCGTAATAATACTCCAATACAACCAAACAGCAAAACCTGCCAACAAGGCAGGGATTGATATCCAGAGATTTCGTGTGGCAATACTCTTGCCGGTGGAATTCCATTGCTGTTCGTCTTCTGGATTCCAATTTTTTAAGTCTTTAGCCATGATTAGCTCCTCTTAATTAATTTTTATTTTACCCAAATCCCGATATAGAATCGCAATTTAGAGTGCAAGTCATTGATGTGCTTAAGGAGTTCACAAAAACTAAATACACCTAGGTCGAATATTTTTAACAAATGGATTCTAATCTTGTATAAAATAATCGACCCTATTGGTGATGAAGCTTTTTGAGGATTTCTTAAGCGCATTAAGGGCTTGTGCTCTCATTGTGGTTTTCTATATCGGTATTTGGGTTTAAAATCTTCGCGAGTCTTATCACTCGCGAAGGGATATCATTCTCAAATAACAAGAATGATTGGTATTTTATTACTGGGGTAAATTATCCAGTTCAGGTAAATGCTGAGCATTGCGTAGTTCGGGATGTGCTTTTCTTTCCGCTCTGCGAATGGCAAAATGCATCCAAATTAGCGAAACGGCAATAATAACCGAAAGCAACATAAAGCAACTGGTCCAGACACCGATATGATCGTTCATGTAACCAAAGGTAATGGGCAAGATGAATCCACCTAAACCACCGATCAACCCTACAATCCCACCAACAGAACCTACATTTTCAGGAAAATAGTGGGGAATATGTTTGTAAACAGCAGCTTTGCCTAAAGACATAAAAAAGCCCAGAACAATAGTCATGCTTACAAACAACCACAAAGGAATAGTGATATTGAAATTAATCGGGCCATCGATGCCTGCTACGGTATAATCGGTAGAGGGATAGGACATAACAATTGTGCACATTAAAGTCACAGTAAAAGTCCAATACATGATGGTTCTGGCACCAAACTTATCTGACAACCAACCGCCTAATGCCCTGAATATCGCTCCTGGTAAAGCATAGGCCGCGGCTAACATTCCTGCAGTAGCCAACTCAAGTCCATAAGCACCCACATAATATCGAGGCAACCACAAGGCTAATGCAACGTAAGCACCAAAAACAAAGAAATAATACAAAGAAAAACGCCAAACAATTAAGTGTTTAAGAGGTTTCATTTGCTCCATAAAGGGACGTGCTTTTTGTTTTTCACCTGTGTGAGCAGGATCTGTTTGACTAAAGACATAAAACAGTACCGCAGTCACGGCCAAAACAGCAGCATAGACATAAACAACAGAACGCCATTCTCCTCCCATCGCTACCAACAGGATTGGTGCTCCAAAGTTAGTGACAGCAGCCCCAACATTACCCGCACCAAATATTCCCAAAGCTGTACCTTGCTTGTTATCTGGATACCAAGAAGAAACATAAGCAATTCCAACAGCAAAAGACCCTCCTGACAGGCCTAAACCTAGGGCTCCTACCAAGTACATGGGATATGAATGAGCGTAAGTTAAAAAGAAAGCCGCCAATGCTGAAGTCAACATTTGTAATGTGAATATAATACGACCGCCATATTGATCGGTCCAAACTCCCAAAAATATGCGACTCAATGAACCTGTTAAAATAGGTGTGGCTACTAAAACACCAAACTCGGTATCCGACAAGCCTAGCTCGTTTTTGATTTTAATACCAATAATGGAAAAAATAGTCCAAACCGCAAAACAAACAGTAAATGCGAATGTACTTAATGATAGTGCCTTGGTTTGATCTCCCTTGGACACGTTTGCTAAATTTTTCATGATGACCTCTATTAAAGTTTTCTTAGATGAAATTTATGATCTTATTTTATGAATTTATAAAACAGTGGACTTGATTGATATCAATAATCTGAAATTATTCAGCGTATCTCGATTTAGTTTTGTGTTGTCTTATTTTTTCTCTCTCAATCACTATTTAGCCAAATGACATTCAAAAATGCTTTTCATCTACTATTGATACAGGTAAACTATTGTGCTCTTCAACGACTGAACTCTTAAGATTGATGATAAGTTTTAACCGCGTTTCAAAAAGCTACGGCAAAGACAACAAGGCTTTGCGTGATATTAGCTTTGCTATTGAAGACGGTGAAATGTTGTTTTTGACAGGTCATTCTGGCGCAGGAAAAACCACCATACTCAAACTTTTAATGCTAATGCAAGACATTAGTTACGGACAAATCCACGTCAATGGTCAGGATTTAAACCAATTAAGCCCGAAAGAAATCCCCAAATATCGCCGCCATATCGGCATGATTTTTCAAGACCATCGTTTGTTAGAAAACAAAACAGTATTAGAAAACATTGCACTTTCCTTGCAAATCAGAGGATATTCAAAAGAAGTGAGCTATAAGAATGCTCGTGCTGCTCTGATACAGCTTGGAATTGGTGAAAAAGCCAATTTTTTTCCACAAGAACTTTCCAGCGGTCAACAACAACGCGTCGGTATTGCTCGGGCCTTTGTCGCCAAACCTGATATTATTCTTGCTGATGAGCCCACTGGCAACTTGGATCCTGACTTGTCTTTGGAGCTAATGCAAATATTTGAAGGATTGAACCAGCAAGGCATCACCATCTTAATCGCCTCTCATGATCTGTTTTTAATCAAACGCATGCAAAAGCGCGTTTTGGTGTTAAAAAACGGTGAGCTTGAAGATGATTTTCGTCCCCAACAAAGTGCTTATACTCCATGATTAAAAGCACAACAAAGCCCAGTGCATTGCAGTCCTATGTGCGCGGTCACAAACGCGCTCTCGCCGAAGGTTTTCTGATGCCATGGAAGCAACCACTCAAATCAAGCATGACGGTATTGACTCTGGCCATATGCTTTTACATCCCCTTGTTTTTATGGACTTTGTGGCTCAATTACGATGAACTGAAACAATCGTGGCAAAATCAGGGGTCGATTGCAGTATTTGTGCACGATTCTTTGGACATGAAAGAGACAGGTATTTTGTTGCAGCAAATTAAAGACGAAGACGTAGTCAATGAAGCGACTCTAATGACAGCAAATGAAATCAAACAGCAACTGAACAACGATGAACAATTATCGCAATTTATTGATTTAATTAGCACTCAGGATTTGCCCAAACAAATCAATGTAAAAGTGCATGAATCCACCAGCAGTGAAGCAATAGAACGTTTTGTAAACCAATACGAGATCAACCCACAAATTGAATATGTTAGTTACGACAAGCAGTGGCTCAATCAATTGCAAGCCCTTACTCAAACCCTATTGCAAATGGCACGTATCAGTGCGCTGATGTTCGTGCTTATTATTATGGTAATTTTAGGCAACACCATTGCTAATGAAATTACCGACCACAAAAACGAACTGCGCTTGCTAGAGCTCATTGGTGCTACTTGGGCACAAGTCCGCCGCAGTTTTTTATACATGGGGACTTTTTTAGGCATTTATGCTGGTCTTCTTGCTCTTTTGTTTTTGGCTGTTAGTTTTTGGTGGTTTGACGATCTAGCGACGTCTTTGGCGCAGAATTTTGGCATGAATCTCAACTTTCATGGCTTATCATTCAGCCAGATTTTTTTGGTACTGGCTGTTTCTATCATCGTCACTTGGCTGGCTGCTCGAATGACACTCACCAGCCAACGACTCAATCAAATCCGCGATTAACCCTGATAAACCAAAGTCAAAGGTGCGTGATCCGAAAATTTAATCTCTTTAAAAATTTCAGCTGTTTGTGCTTTTTTAGCTAAACCTTGCGAGGTAATATGGTAATCAATTCTCCACCCAACATTATTAGCATAAGCCTTGCCGCGATTCGACCACCAGGTATATTGATGAGGTTCTTGATTGACTTGGCGGAAAGCATCAACCAAACCTTGTTCATCAAATAATTTTGTTAACCACGCCCGCTCTTCTGGCAAACATCCCGAATTTTTTTGGTTGGCCTTCCAGTTTTTGATATCTATTTCTTTGTGGACGATATTCCAGTCTCCGCAAATCACAAAGTCTTTTTTAGTTTTCTTTAAGCGTTCGAATTCTTGTTCTAAGCGTTGCATGGACTTGTATTTAAATTGTTGGCGTTCTTCTTTGGCCGAACCCGAGGGCAAGTACAAGGACACAACAATCAAGTCACCCAAATCCACTTCCAACCACCGTCCTTCATTATCAAAATCATCCCAACCAATACCTACTTTGACAGATTGCGGTTTGATTTTGCTATAGATTGCCGTGCCTGAATAACCTTTTTTTAGCGCATCATGGTAATAACAATGATAACCCTGCGGCATAAATTTCTCAGGAGCAAGTTGATGAATTTGCGCCTTGGTTTCTTGAATACAAACAACATCCTGTTGTTCGGATTTAATCCAATCAAAAAAACCTTTTTTCTCAGCTGCGCGAATACCATTGGTGTTAACACTTGTTATTTTCATATCAGTATTGTCGAGACCTTTGCATAATTAAAAACGATATTATACGATTGTTTTCAGCCCTGTGATAAAATTAGTGCTCGTTAATTTAAAAAGGTCTGCTCTGATGCCTATTGCCAATCAATTTATCCAGCTTGCTTTGCAGAAAAATGTGTTACGCTTTGGTGAATTCACCCTTAAATCAGGCCGAATTTCTCCCTATTTTTTCAATGCAGGCCTTTTTGATGATGGCACTTCACTGGCAAAGCTAGGAGAGTATTTTGCTAAAACCATCAAACAAAGCGGCCTATCCTTTGATATGCTTTATGGTCCTGCCTACAAAGGAATTCCAATAGCTACAGCCATCTCTGTAGCCTACTATCACTTGTTTGATGAAAATATTCCAGTTGCATTTAACCGCAAAGAATCTAAAGACCATGGCGAAGGTGGCGTCTTAATCGGCGCACCACTTGGTGGCAAAGTTCTTATTGTCGATGATGTTATTTCAGCAGGAACGTCAGTCAGAGAGTCGATAGAAATTATCAAAAAAAATGGTGCGCAAGTGGCCGGAATCTCTGTCGCCTTAGATCGGCAAGAAAAAGGCCAAAACAACTTATCAGCCATCCAAGAACTACAAAACAGTTACAAGCTACAAACAACAGCCATAGCAAACTTAGATGATCTGGTGAGTTATCTCGCCGATGACCCACAAAAACTATCGCAAATCCAAGCCTACAAAAACCAGTACGGTGTGGATTGATTGGGGTTTGTAATTATCTCCCAAATTCCGATAGCTGAATTCGAGTCACAAGCGCTACTCCTTAAACATTCAATAATACGAGTCAATGTTTAACGTTCTGTGTTGGCTTATTTTGAAACAGTAAAAAACTCGTTGAGCCTCTTGGCTACTAAAATAATAGTGTTTTATAAGGTTTTATTGAAGTTAGAGGTTCTCAGACAGCTTTACGGTTTCAAAATAAGCCAACACAAAACTGTACCGAGATAAATTGAGCTAATATAAAAAACTAAATTTTGTACCATAAGCAATTTTATGCTACAAACATGGCAACAGCAAGGAGCCAACTTCCCACTCGTTCCCACGCTCCGCGTGGTAATGCAGACTGGTTTTTAACAATAAGCTAAGATAAAATTGAGGATAAACACTACCACGCAGAGCGTGGGAGCGAGAGAAGAACACTTTACTGTGTACTGGTCTTTTTCGCATAAAAAGGCTCTTCGAACACATCTTGTCATCACATGATAAAAGCAGTTGTCTTGGCTTGTTTTTAAAAAGTAAAGTTATTCGAGCACACATCTCTTAAACAAAACCGTTAAGTGTTGATAAAAATAACAGTGATTCGAAGCCACAAGACTCAACGAGTTTTTTACTTTTTAAAAATAAGCCAAGACAACTGCGTTAATAAACCACAAATAATCAAAGTCACTATTAGTAATCGTCATTAAATCGAAATTGACTCAATTCTTTTTGCAGTTTACGCTGGTACATCGGCAAACCAACCCACGAATAGACAACCAATAACAACCAGCCATAGGAAAAAACCTTCGACAATCCGAGATAACCCAAGTCTTCCATCAGTTGAGACAACAAATTAAACAACAAGAAAAATGCAATCAAAACAATACTGGCTTTGGTACCTGATAACGATGAAAGTTTAGAATTAATTCGCCACCACAGTCCCAAAAACCAATTTTGCCTGACTTTTATATCGCAAAACAGCTTTAGAGCCTCCGATGAATCTGGATTATTAAGAATTGAAAACTTAGCCAATTGCAAAGCCTCATCCACATCGCCCTGTTTGAGTTTAATTTTCCCCAGCAATACAGCTGCTTCACTGTTTTGAGGATCTTTTTGCATGGCTTCGCTGGCATACATCAGTGCTTGTTCGGAATCACCCTTGTAAAAATAGTAATGGCCATAGGCCAAACTAATGTCGATAGAATCGGGCTCAATCTTAGCGGCCTCGTTGAGGCACTGCAATGACTTCTGAGTCTCTCCCAAAACACTGTAAATTTCTGATTTCAATAACAATGAATCGCTGTAATTTGGATTCAAACGCAAAGACTCATCGCAATTTTCCAAGGCTTGGCTCATCTTATTCTTAAGAAAATAAATACGAGCCAAAATGCTGTAACACAAAGGCTCCTGAGCATCAATTGACAGTGCCAGTTGTACTTCATATTCTGCTGCATACAGGCGTTTTTTACTCAGTAAGCACAAAGCCAATAAAGCGTGCAAATGCACTTGATTGGGGTCTTCGGCCAATAAAGGCTTGAGTAAATCAATCGCCTGATCAATTTGGCCTCGGTTGTAACAGGCCAAAGCTCGGTCGTATTGGTATTCATCAAACATTTTTGTCCTCCTTGATGTACTGATAAATCTGATAGGGAGCTTCCTGCAAAAAAACCACCAAATACATGAATAAAAAGAATATTCCGTACATAATAATCAACAAATAATCGATCACCGAAAAATTAAAGTGAAAATTCTGCTCGATGATGTAAAAAACCAAATAAAATAAAGCAGCAAGAGTCACTAGTCCAATAACAGAATAAAGAATCTCTTTTTTCAAGGTAGGACTGCCCAGTATTATGCCATTAAAAACCAACCAGACAAAAGGCAGCCACCAACGACCAAAATAAGGAATGTGAGTGAACATCGGCACAATCATCGCTGCAAAAAGAATAATCACAGGATTGACGATGGCTTTTTCAAGGAATTTAACCTTGGGTTCATCAATGATGAAGTAATCTTTTGAATTATTTGCCATATTTTTGAATAAATTTAAGAACATCATTATAACGACCGCCATCATTGGCATATCGTGCGTAATTTCTGGCTGTGGTGAGCCATTCTATTGTGGTTGAACTGCTTTCGTGCAAAGCCTCATTAAAATGCTTTTGGGAGATGAGAACTTCTTGCTCGGTGTCCGCAGCAAGAGACTCATCAATCGCTTCATCTGCCGCCATCTCAACTAAATTAAACAAATCAGCCCCAGAAAAACCTTTGCACTTGGCTGCAAGTGCAGGGTAATTGATGTTGTTTTCTGCTGGGCGTTCTTGCATATGATGTTGCAATATGCCTTGCCGTGCTTTTTTGTCTGGTGGTGGTACAAAAAACATCCGATCAAAGCGGCCAGGTCGCAAAAATGCAGAATCAATCGACCAAGGCACGTTGGTGGAAGCCAAAACCAACACCCCTGAGTTATTTTGCGAAAAACCATCCAACTCTGTCAAAAACTGACTTACCAGATTATTGAACGAACTGTTACGACTGCTTTCTCTTTTTGCTGCCATGGCTTCAAACTCATCAAAAAACAAAACACACGGGGTTTCTGAGCGTGCTTTTTCAAAAATAGCATGCAGTTTTTGTTCCGATTCTCCAATATACATATCGATGATATCAGACAATTCAACATTATAAAAAGTCGCATTGCATTCCCCAGCTGTTGCACGCGCTAACAAAGTTTTGCCGCAACCTGGAGGGCCATACAGCATAACACCCCCACCTATTTTTTTCTTAAAGCGTTGAAACAAAGAAGGCTTTTGAAAAGGCAGTATAATCTTTTTATTGATTTGTTTTTTTATGTTTTCCAAACCAACTACATCCGAAAAGTCCGTTACTTTTTGTTGGTACTTAAATAAATCAGTAATCTCAGCTATTTCGGCTTTCTCGACCACCTTCAATCGCCGCTTTTTTTTGCCCGTATTCTTTTCAGTTGTTTCCTCATCGTTCACGCCTAACATTTTTTTAATTTCCAGACTTCTGTCCTTCATGCCAGAGTTGAGACTGTGATGATAAATATTTCGTGCTTTTATGCGTTGATCAGACTTCAACAAACAGCTTAAGAGCAAATCCAAATGTTCTTCACATTCTGCATCTAACAACTCAAGGCAACACTTGAATTCATCCTGTGCAAAGAGTTCTTCTGCTGTTTCCAATTTATCCTTATCAGACAAAACACCAGCCGCCTTGGAGACGAACTCTTGTAAATTTTCATCTTCTGAATTCTCAATATAGGCTCTGCATATCACCAAGGCCAACTGGCTTGAAGGCGTTAATTTAAAAACTGATTTTAGTTGGTTGAGGGTATTAATATCCATTCGCATCTTCTGTATTTGTATTTTCTGCCCTGTATTGTTCCAAGACAGCTTGCAACCACTTTTTCAAAACAATTAAATCAAAATCAGAGCCCTCTTGGTTGATTTGATAAATATTATTTGCAAATTCAACTGTATTAGTGACTTCATTAAACACTGGTTTTTCAATGATTCCCTCCAATCTTTGTGAAAAATACTTTAAGAAAGTAGTAACATCAATCGACTCAAAACCATTCTGATACACGGTATCATCTATAATTTGCCCCACTTCTATAAGATTCCCATGATAAACATCAGTATTCGGTGAAGAAAAAGTGATGACCAAAGATTCTGACCCTTCAAATAAACTATCATTGGCTACAGGTATTTCAATAGTTGAATAATTTTCTCCTTGGTTGATTTGTACTTGCCCGCTTAAGCTATTACTAACAAAGTCTGAGGCATCTACATCTCCAAATATTGTATAATTAAGCAAAATATCCGATAAGGCAATGCTATTTAGAAAAGCTGAATACTCTAATACCTCACCTTCTCTGACTACATTGGTGTTGTCCGATGTATATAACAATGGAATACTTGTCCCCTCAAGATTTAAAAGAAAATTTAAATCATCTGGATCATTGTTATTTATAGTCAATATTGATTGAATTAAACCTGAACTTCGAGGAAAGAAAGTTACAGTAAAGCTTGCTGAAGTATTAGGAGGTATTACCGAGCTTGTTAATTGTGAAATCGAAAAGTCCGAGTGAGAGCTTGTCAATGACCCAAGTTCTAGATCCACCAGACCATTATTTTGAATTTCAAAATCAACTTCTGCAGAATTGTAGCTAATTACATTTGTCCATAAATCATGGGTAAATGTTGCTTCATTTATATAACTGACTCCATTCTGGCTAATCGCAATATCTGGAATCTGTGGGACCCCTGCCTGAATAGAAAAGAAATAGCTGCCTTCATCATAATCATCACTTGCCAAGGATACGGTTGCATATTTTCGTCCAATACTTGTAGGTGTGAAGCTTATCTCAAAATCCAATGATGACGCTGGAGCAATCGTTGAGCTTGCTGCTTGCATTGAAACACTAAACTCTCCTGCATCAACTCCAGACAAAGTCACAAAAGGGTTTCCTGTTAGCGTTAAATCGAATACTCCGATATTTGCTATTGAAAACAACTGTGAAACCGCAGAAGGTCCTAAGTCTGTTCCGTCCGTTATAGTGGGTGTTAAGTCTCCATCAGCAATCGAGATGTTATTCCCCAAGATTTCTATTTCTGGGCCAATCCCAACCCCTTGAATACTAAAGTTATAAGGATTTTCATCTGAGTCATCATTATCAATAGAAATTGTCGCTGTCTTTAATCCCATTGACGTCGGTGTAAAAGTCACCTCAAAATTAGTGCTGCCGAATGGTGGGACTATGGATAAACCTGGTTGCATAGAGATAGTAAACTCTAAAGAATCAACACCTGTTAGCATGACAAGTGGGGTGTTGGTCAGGTTTAGCTCGACTGGACTTATATTCTCAATCGTGAACGGTTTTGTAACCATCGCATTATTTACAAAGGCCATACCCAAATCTGTATTATCATCTATGGACGGCGTAATATCTTCATCAAGAATTTCAATTGTATTTCCTGTCACACTTATCTCGCCACCTAGACCTGTGCCCTCAATAACAAAGTCAAACGGATTTTCATCAAAATCATCATTATCAATGGATACTCTTACTGTTTTAGTCCCTAAAGAACTGGGTGTGAAAGTGATTTCGAAATCATAGTAATCCCATCTATTCAACACATTTGTAGAGGGCTGACTTGTCACATTAAACTCGCCAGAATCCGCACCAATAATTTCAACAATCGGGCTGCCCGTTAAGTTTAGATCCAAACTACCTGTATTTCGAATACGAAATATTTTGGTTATGGTTGAAACACCAATTAAAGAGGAGCCAAATTGAGTGTTATTGTCTATTGAGGCCATATTATCACCATCATTGATATCACCTCCATTCCCAAACAGGTTTATTTCTGGCGCTAAAGCATCAGCAAAAATAGAAAAGTCATAAGGATTTTCGTCTGAATCATCATTGTCTATGGTAATGGTAGCCGTTTTTTCACCAGGTGATTGAGGGTCAAAAGTAACGATGAAGTCGGTTGAAGAAAATTTGGGCAAAAAGGAAAGATTAGGCTGTGTTGTCACTGTAAAATCAGCAGCATCAATTCCATTTATAGTCACCAGTGGAGAACCTGTTAAGGTTAAATCATACAATCCCGATTTATTTGCAATTGTAAAAGTTCTGCTTGATGATTCATTGTAGATACTCACAGGAGAAAAGCGATTCAATTGAAATATATTCAGGTTGAAACCATCAATAATAGTATTATTATCAGTTGACACTTCAATTTCCTGTTCGCACAAGTCAGTCTGAGGAAATATATTGCCTAGATAATAGATGTCTTGCTCAGTAACTTCGTTATTCCAGTCTATAGTATTCTGACTAAAACTCATATTGCATGCCCATACATCTGGCAATACACTTGGCATTCCTTGATTATTATTATTAAACATATTCAATGTATGCAAAACAAAGATAGCTCCTCCCATTGCTTGAGCACCTTCAAATGACTTTGCTTGATTGTTACTAAAACTGACATCTTTTAGTACTACTTCTCCAGAACGTACAAATAGTGCACCACCCATTGCAGCACCAAAATCATCAACGGTTCCAAATCCAGGCCTTCCTGAACTATTATAATATGAAAAACCTTTACCCCCTCCAAACCCTCCGTCACCCCCATCAGAATAATAACCTTGACCACCACCACCGCCAAATCCACCATTTGACCCTTTATCTCGATAACCGAATGCTCCACCTCCGCCAAATCCACCGTTGCTAGAATTATAGGCATCAATCCAAGATCCTCCTTGTCCAAACTTGCTATCTAGTGACTGATAATTCCCATATCCAGAATAGGCACCATTGGAACTATTGGCATGAGCAAAAAGTCCGCCACCACCATTTAAATTGGAATTTCCAAACATCCCTCCTCCTCCTCCTCCCGAGGTATAGCCTGGTGCACCTGTCCCTGACCCCGAAACTGCTTTGGATTGAGAAACATTCATATTCTCAAGAAAAACATTTCCGTCATAGATAAAAAGACTACCTCCCATTCCTGCCCCACCACCGCCGCCTTGCGAATCACCTCCCTTAGCCAACCCATTAACCATATCAATATTTTTTATAATAACATTGCCAGATTTTATAAAAAGAGGACGAAACTTATTATCTCCATCAATAACTCTTTGTGTTGCATCACTTTGCAGAGTGATATTTGAATCAAGCAAACGTTTCATTACACCTGTGATTTTTACATCAGTTTTCAATGTGATGCTGTCATCTCCTGGCGATGTATTGGCTTGCAATAGAGCCCAGCTTAATGAATTTATAGAGTTTCCCGTCCCATCATCCGTCATCTCCGTTACATCAAAATTCAGTGAAAACGATGTAATTGGCAGAAGAATTGATAAGGCACTAATCAGTGCTTTTTTCTTAAATTTCGGGGTTAGTTTTGATTGCTTGTAGAATTTCGTATTGAGATCAATAGGCACGGCAGTAAGGCTCCATTTTAGGTCAGATAAGAACAAATAACTATACCCAACCCTCTAGGATAATGCAACAATATAGCTGAGATTTACCAGCTTCCCAGCTAATTCTCCTTAACTGTATCTTGCGTGTGAATCTTTTTGCTGGTTTCTAAGGCCAATTTAGAGCACATGCCCGTATGGTGTTTTCAATATCAACATTTGAGTGTTTTATATAGAGCGATTGGGGTATAATTAAAATTGGCAATCTTACTTTGACACCAAGCTCCATGATACCCAACTCAAGCATCCAAAAACTCATTAATAAGGCTCAGTACAATCGCTGCGACAACAAGCCCAATCAGGCCACTATTGATATTATTATTCCTGTCTATAACGGCTTTAGTGCGCTAAAAAAATGTTTTAAAAGCCTAATTATTAATACCTCCTCTCGTTTCAAGCTGTACTTTTATAATGATGCGAGTACAGATTCAAATCTCAAGCCTTGGTTAGACAAACAAGCATTGCAGCATGCCCATGTCAACATTATTCATCACAACTCAAATAAAGGCTATTTGTCCACCGTCAACCATGCCATGTTAAATACTGCGAACGATGTCGTTCTTTTGAATTCTGACACTCAAGTCACACCAAACTGGCTTGAAGAGTTAAGTCTGGTTGGTAACCAGGCCTCTATTGCAATCACTTGCCCGCTTTCTGATAACGCTAGCATCTTATCTCTTGATGCCAAGACCTGTCAAAATCATGGAAAATTAAAACACTTTTCCAGACAATGGTATGCCATACCCACTGCGGTTGGATCTTGCATGTTAATCAAACGCTGGGCTATTAAAAAATTTGGTGTATTTGATGCCTTTTACCATCCTGGTTATGGCGAAGAGTGCGATTATTCTTTTCGAATTCGTTCTGCTGGTTACCATATTGCCTGCGCTCCGGCTTCTTTTGTGTTTCATTCTGGCTCAGAAAGCTTTTCCGAGCAGGCAGAACCTCTAAAACAGCAACATCAAAAAATGTTAGATCTAAGGTGGCCCAACTACCTGAAAGAAACCCAATACTTTGCTGAAAATAACCCAATCCAATTGGCCGAAGAAACATTAAATTTTCAAACAAACAAAAACAATGTATTGCATGTTGTTCATGGAATAAACAGCAAAGGCGGAGTTGAATTATTCACCAAAGAATTACTAACTCAGTTAGAGACCTCTATTTGCAATACAGTGCTGCTTCCCTGCAAAGATTCGATCCCATGGTCAACAGTAAAAATACAAACATATTCGAAGAATATTCGGTTCATTCATTACCAATTCAACAACCACAAAGTTGCAAGCAAGATCAATAACAAAAACGCAGATTTAGAACACAAAGAACTTGATTTGTTATTTATCAGACAAATACTAAGCGGTAACTACGACTTAGTGCACTTCCACTCCTTTGTAGGTATAGGCTCGCTAAAATGGCCTGAGATTTGCCAGCAGCAAGGACTTCCTTATCTGGTTTCTTGCCATGACCACTTTCCGTTGTGTTTCAACTTTGCATTGCTCACAAACAAATTTACTCACTATTGCAGAAAATCATCATGTCAAAGTACAGACAAAGAATGCATTCGCTGTATCAACAGTATCAGCAACTACAACAGCTTATCGACCGCTCACTATATTAATGCTAGAAATACGCAGTACCAAGCCATACTCAAATATGCCACTCATGTCATTGTTCCTCACTCTTACTTACAAGACAAACTGAATACACATTATAAAAAAGTAACTAGCGATAAAATTCGTATTATTGAACCCTATTTTTATACCACAAAAACACAACCACAATCATTCTTAAAAAAAGATAAGCCTTCTGTCGCATATTTAGGAAATTTCACTTATGAAAAAGGAGCCCAGTTATTTCTTCAAGCTTATGACAATCTCAAGGGTCTAAACTGTCAGTGGCATATTATCGGTAAAATTCATCCTTATTACCATTCAATCATAAAAAATAAAAACATAAAAACATCAGGAGAATATCATCCAGCGGAATTGTCTCAACTGCTATCTAACATAGATATTGTTGTTCTCCCTTCATTGCACCCTGAGGCTTACTCAATCACTTTAACAGAGGCATGGCAAAACAACAAAGCAGTTATTGTGCCAGATATTGGAGCTCTTAACACACGGGTAACTCATAATTTGAATGGATTAATCTTCAAGAATGGAGACTCAGAATCTCTTGCTTATGCAGTACTGCAATTATGCAAGGATACGACAACACTTAAAAACATAACTCAGTATATAACTCAACGAGAAAATCACACACTTTCACCATGCGAACAACTCTCTAAATTATACCACCCTTTTTTTAACAAAAAACCTCAAACAATTAAAAACCTCCACAATGAAAATGTCTATTTGGACAAGCCCCTCACTAGCAGTTATGAGCTAATGGAACAGTGGTTGTATTCACCGATGACCCTAGAAGCTCCTGCTGATTGGAGCACTGCGACTCCAATTGATATAGTCTTACTTGGTCGTTCCAAATACCTTTATCAAAAAAGCCTTGAGAGTTGCAAAACTTACGCAAATAACTGCAAAATTCATATTACAGACTCCAACCATGATTTAAAAGCCGATATATCCAGTTCAATCATCTGTTTCTTAGTTGAAGGACAATTATTAAACGATAACTTTGGCAATTGGATTAACAATTTCGTTGCCAGTAAGAAAAAAATAGGCCTAGCCGATTACGCTCTCATTAACCAACTTGAACAAATTTATGCTCCACAATTTAGCAATTGTTTTGATGAATTTGCATATTTGAGGCAAAAAAGCAGGGTTGGAGCATTATTGATCAACAAAGATCAATTTAATAATTCCAACAACAAAAAATTATTAGAAGTCCTTCTCCACAGTAAACCACTAAACACTTTAATAGATGAAATTCTTCAAGAGGGCCGTCAAAACATTCATTATTTTCCACATTTGTCTTATCTTTATTTTGATCAAACATGGATAAAGCAATGGAAACAGGAATTAACTCAAACACGACCACAAAATCCATCACATTGCTCTACAACTGTCTCCATCCTACTCCTCACCTCTTTAAAAAACGAGCAAATAGCTGAACTTGTTAAAAACATCCTTGAACAGCAGAGCATCGCTCTATTAAATATTTATGTTTTCAGTAGCCACTATCTAAAGCTGAAAGGTTCTGATAAAGTCAGTGTACATGCTATTGATTTTGATAGCGTTGATCAATTTGTAAATCCTATCATATTGAGAGACAAAGCCAGCAGCCTAATCTTTATGAATGACTCCATTAAAATAAACAACGAAAATGCCTTTAATATTCTTATTGAAAGCCTCTATTGGCACAAAATAAAAGCTGTTTCACCCATACTAGAGCCAAATTCAGAAAATACAATTTCAGAAAAACTTGGCAATGGCTTTCTTTCTGCCAAAGGTATCATTCGCGACAAAAGATTTGACCTTGAACAGCTACCATTGGGGACTCAGCTGTTGGATGAAGATTTTTTTCTAATCGATAAATCTACATTGCTTAAAATTAATGGCTTACAGAAAACAGGCAACATCTATTACCGAGCCAACTCTATTAGTTCACAACTTACAGAATGCAAACTAGCCTTGGTTGAAGTAGCTGGATTAACAAGAAATGGCCTACCCAGTTATAACAATAAAAACAAAAACAACACTCTAGAACAGCAACGCGAGGAATTGTTCGCTCAAAACAAAGATTTTTATTTGCACTCGATGTATAACTCTAGCTCATTCACTTCGCGATCTGACAGGCAACTTGATTGTCATTTTGGCACCTTTAAAACACCAAAAAATTTACCCAGAGTTATAGCGTACGCCAATGACTCTTGGGCCAGTGCTTTTTACCGGATTAAATCACCTCTGTCTGCATTAGTCGCAGCAAATAAAATAAGTGCCCATTTTCTTCCAGAAAAAAGACAAAAACTAACGGCCACCTATTTTGAATTAAACAAACAACAGCCCGATGTAATTTTGCTGCATAATTTCTTTGCCGAAGAACAATTAAAAACACTAGAGTCTTATAAGAAATACCTCAATGTACCTCTAATTTTAAGCATTGATGATCTATTAACAGAAATACCGCATTACAACTCCTATTCACAAAGCAATCCAATAAACATGCATAATCGTATCACCAAAGCTCTCACATATGCCGATCGCTTAATTGTATCAACCCACTACTTGAAACAAAAATTCTCTCACCTCCATGAGGATATACATGTAATTAATAACTGCCTTGCTAAAGAGCTTTGGCAACAACCAATCAATCACAAAAATACAAATACCAGCAGTAAAGTTAGAATCGGCTGGGCTGGAGCTGAACAACATAAAAACGATTTAAGCTGGGTTAAACCCATCATTGAAGCCACACAACAGGAGTTGCAATGGGTCTTCTACGGCTATATGCCAGAAGATTTCAAGCACTTAGAGATTGAATTCCACCCCCACACTCCCTTGAGTCAATATCACTTAAAACTTGCAAGTTTAAATCTGGATATTGCTATAGCTCCATTAGAGAACAATTCATTTAACCAAGCCAAAAGCAATCTTAAACTTCTTGAATATGGAGCATTAAGCCTGCCTGTGATTTGTAGCCCTGTACAAAACTACCTGCACTCACCAGCCACAATAACTGAAAACAAAGAATCCGCTTGGATTGAAGCCATAAAGAATTTAAGCCAAAATAAGCACACAAGAATAGAATCAGGAATTAAGATGAGAAAGTGGCTGGAACAAAATTACTTTCTTGAGGATCAACTTGAAACGTGGCTTTCGGCATTATTTATACCTAAAACACCAATATAGAATCATGTATGAAAATTACAAACCCAATCTTGCTTTTAAATAATTAATCGTTGAATTCTGTTCTGTCAACAAATCTTTCATGTCTCGATTTTCTTTATCAATTAACAAGAGCCGTTGAATTTGCTCTTGGTAATGCTGATACAAATGATTTTGCGCATCTGAAAAAGAATGAAAATCAGGCACATGAAGGCTCTCCAGTGCCTGCTTCGAATTAGAACATATTTTTATTAAGTAGTTAGCTTGAGGATGATTGTCACATTCAACAAACTCGTTATCTGGCATGACAAAGATTTGCTGCCCTTTAGGGTATCTTTTGTCATAGTCTGCTACTTCAATAATCGACATTAATTGCAACTGTTGACCATAGGTATATGTGAAATCAAAATAGTCAGCTATTAACGTATTAAACTCTTGATGGTTTAATTCTTTAACATGATAATGGTTGTGATGACTTTCTTCGGAATACACCTTTTTATCTGGAGTCGAAATAATTAATAATCCATCGGGCTTCAGAATTCTTTTAAACTCTGTTATTAACCGTTCATGCTCAGCTAGATGTTCTAAAGTTTCAAATGAAACAACAATATCAAACTGATTATCTGTAAAGCCTGTATTTAATGCATCAAATGTGTGGAACTTTAGGTTATCAGCCATTTTGCTGTAGTTGTTAATTGCAGATTTAATCGTCGCTTTATCAACATCTACACCGCTTACAGATTCGGCATTCTGAGCAAGCAGAGCACTTCCATATCCGTCTCCGCAAGCAATATCGCAGACTTTTTTTTCGCAAACCAAATCTTTAATAAAATAGTAACGGTGCCAATGTTCGTACCAAGGTTGATAACGAACATTCCTTTCAAAGCGTTCCATGAATTTTATTCAAAATTATTGTTAAATATTGGATCATCTATTTCTGATTCAAATACCAAGGAATAAGAATAGCCAGGTTCTCCTTCAAACAAACAAACAGAATATAAACCAGAAGTGAGGCCTGAAAATCCAATTAGATCCATACCAACATGATCTATTGAAATGTCAATACTCAATACATCTCCTACAGGAAGTTCTATTGGAGGCAGCCCTGTAAAAACTTGAAATGAAGTTGTTCCCTGAACATTTGGTGGATTGTAATCTTCCAAAATTAGAGACGTAACCCGACGAGACTCTTCAACATTAAACTGGAAACAATCTTCAAAATCAACATTAAGCCCACCGATAGTACCCTTAATCCTCTCAATTTCTGAAATAAGCTGAACAGGCGTCGGAATTGAATAATGATCGACAAAGTCTCCCGATATATTTTCGTCGTATCTTAAAATTGTTTGTCCATAAGCATTTGTTTCAGTTCGAGCGGGAAAATTTAGATACGAATTTGGATTATCTGATAAAACAAATCCAAGATTACTGGTTGTGACTAAAGCTTGATTTGAAATAACATCAATTTGCCCATCTGGAACAGCATTCACAGTGGCGGCAAACGAAACATCAACAAAATCATTTACTAATAAATTACCAATATCTACTCTTACAGTATTGTTATTATTTGGAGTATTACCACTAGTCACAATTCCTGCTGTAGTTGTCACTGTGCCTGCTACCAATGTCGTATTAGTTGCAAGCTCATCACTTAAAATAACATTGTTTGCATCCGTACTCTCGTTATTCGAAATTGTCATATTATAAATAAGAGTATCACCTTCGGTAACATTATTCGAATTATCAGCATCCAGTACGAAACTAACAGTTTTACTAAAAGGCAGAAAAGAACCACTAGAACCCATTGTTCCTTCATTAGTATCAGACGTATTGTACTGTGGTAAAAAATTGTTTGAATCGGCTATTTGTGAAATTGTATTTTCTTGATGTAAATCTGTATTGCTTATTTCTAAATCCTTGCTTAAGGCATCGTTGGCTTGCAGGGTTAAACTCATTGCGGTCATCGCGGTAATTATTTTTTTCATGGAATTTCCTTGGTAAATTATATTGCACTTGGATTATAAAATTTTAACTTATGAAATTCAATATATAATGCGCTTGAGAATGCAAGTAACTGATGTAAATAGGAAACCAAGAAAAATTAATTTCGTGTCACTTTTCACTTTTTCTCGTCAAATATGCAAACATCCTCCTTAAATTAAGCCATATCCTGACTCAATTCAGCTTTTTTTGATGAAATCGCTATTCTCAGACTAGACTTGATCAGAAACACCAATTATTCGATGCAAAGGCAAGGCTTCACTGAATAAGAAACCTTGAAAGGCCGTGCATCCCAGTTGTTTTAAAAATTCAAACTGCTCATCTGTTTCTACGCCTTCCACTGTGATATCGAGGTCTAGTTTTTGTGCCATAAGAACAATGGTTTCGATTAAGGTTTCAGAGCTCGATTTGATGCCTATATCATTGGTGAACGACTTGTCTAATTTAAGAATGTCAATCGGCATCTGGGTCAAATAGTTCAACGACGAGTAACCTGTACCAAAATCATCGATCGCGATTCTAAAACCCAATTCCTTTAAACGATAGAGTTTTGTCAAGGCATCATCAAAATTATCAATACCGATGGTTTCTGTGAGTTCCAATGTAATCATTGAACAATCAACAGAGTACTTGTCGCTGGCAGACTCTAGTATTTGTACCAACTGAGTGTTGTTGAATTGGAAAAGGCTAATATTAATTGAAATAGGTAAAACTATATTATTTTCACCTCGATTCAATGCCACATGATTAAAAACATCATCAATAATCCACTCGCTCAATTCATTAATAAATCGAGTCTCTTCTGCTATTCGTATAAACTGATTGGGCATAATCACCCCTTGTGTAGGATGATTCCAACGAATTAATGCCTCGAGCATGATTACCTTTTTGCTATCATCAAATATTGGCTGATAATACATGACAAACTCTTTTCTAACCAAGGCATTCTTAAGGGATTTTTCTACTTCCAGACGTTTGTTAGCACTTTCTTGCATTTCTTTTTTGAAAAAACTGATAGCATTCTTGCCTTTGGATTTGGAGTGATACATAGCAATGTCGGCCTGTTGAATGATGATATCTGCATTGTCAGAATTCTCTGGGAAAATTGTAATTCCCGTACTAAAAGAGCTATAAAATTCATAACCATCAATATTGAAAGGCTTGTTAATCGCCTCTTGCACCTTTTTCGCCACCTTATGGACTTTATAGCAGGTCTGATCGTAAGATTTTCCTGCAACACTTTTCAACAAGATAACAAATTCATCACCACCAAATCGAGAGGAAACGTCTTGTTTTCTTAATGTTTCTTTTAATCTTTGACCAATTTGCACCAATAACTTATCGCCAAAATAATGCCCCATTGAATCGTTCAGTACTTTAAAACGATCCAAATCAAGGTAGAGTACCGCACCGTAGCTACCGTGTTGCACAGCGACTTTAATTTCTTTGGTCAAAATTTCCATAAACTTAACGCGATTGGGCAAACGTGTCATGGTATCGTAATAGGCCAACTGTTTTATTCTGTCTTGGCTGACTTGCTCTTTGGTAATATCAATTTTAAGTCCCACAACCTCAATTTTACCATTGACTTTTTGTGATGAAATATAATCTTTAAACCAGAGAAGTTGACCCTCTTTATTTAAAGCGCGGTACTTTAGAGTGAATCTTGTTTGATTTTTGAGACCTTGATAGAATTCTTTAATGACTCGACTTCTGTCTTTGTGATAAAGCAATCTGTTCCAAATCATGTCAAAATTTATCAAATCTTTTTTAGGATAACCCAGTAATTTTACCGCTTCGTTACTTACAAAATCTAGCTTTACACTACCAACAACATATTTCCAAAATATAATCGGCTGAATTTCAACCAGCTGCTTATAACGCTCTTCGCTTTCTGATAAAATTTTATTCAGTGTCTTAATTTCATTAACTCTATCAACTACTTTGCTGTTTACTAGCAGTGTATTGCCAGTTACCACAAGCAAGCCTGCAGCCAAAAAAGCAATGAATAAGAAACCCACTGAAAGCAACCACCACACCATCCATGAAGCATGTTCTGTATAAAATGAAGAGGTCGCATAAGCTTCTATTTTCCAACGATTACCAGAAAACTCAAGTATTTTACTGGCACTCCATGATATGTTTTTGCTTGATTTATTAGCAGATTCAAACAACAACAATACAGGGGAAACACTTTCGTATTTAACTACAAAATGGATGTTATTTAACTGATTGAGTTGAATGATTTCTTGGCTTTTTTGCTGAAACAATGTATTGATTCTAGCCTTTATTTCATCATTGCTTTGCTGCTGAGATAAATGAAATTCACTTTGATAAGAATCAAAAACAGAATTGACCATCACATCCAGTTGATTATCCATTAAATCCAACAACCTTTTATGTTCAAGGTTTTTTATATTGAATGAAACAGCAATCAAAAGAACAAAAGAGACAGCAACAGGAATAGCTGTTTTTAACAGTCTTGGTTTCCAAATAACTCGTGGTTTTTTAAAGAAAACCATCATAAGTGGCAAGAAAATAAAAACACCGACCGTATCACCGTACCACCATGTTAAAAAATTTATGGTGACGGACTCCAGTTGCAGCGTACCACTCGTTGAAAGAGCAAGTGTCGATAGGGCAGAGGTAATAAAAGTCGGAATTAATCCTGCCAAAATCAACAATTTAGCAACCGATTGCAAAGTTAAATAATCATTGCTTTTGCCAAGATTTTGTCTGACCAAATAAGCTCCAATAACACTGCGCAGAACTGTGGCCAATAATAAAACGCCAAAAGTAATAAGCATTTCTGGTCGTTCTGAGAAAACTTCTAGCTTATAAAACTTTAAATTGATTAATATTTCACCAATCACTAAAGCAGGAATAAATTTATTGCCCCAAAGCAAAAGCACAGCAACACCAATGCCCGCAGCAGGCCAAATAGGAGCAGCAAAAGTGGGAGGGACTATCAGTGGTTTGACAAGAATACCTGAGGCATAATAAAGCCCAGCAATAAGACTACTGTAGAACAGATAGAGTGATATGTTTTTGCTAGTCAAGCGATATTGTATTCCAATCATTTAAAGCAATAGATGTTATTACTTTTTCCCCACCTCTGTAATTTATCACAATTTTATCGAATCTGTCATTAGCCAGCCCAAATATTTTACCTTTTTGTACTTGTGCCAAATAACTTTTGGTGGGTGAGTAAAGTTTTTGTTGTTTTCTTTGCTGCTTTCCTTGCTGTGTATAAAGAGTGATAACGGCATCATAGACGCTGTTACTGCTTATTAACTTAATACCTATCCATTGCTCTGTTTTCGTTTCATTAATAAATAGTTTTGCTTCGCGGTTCACTTGAGTTACAACAACATCCAAATCTCCATCATTATCAATATCTCCGTAGGCTGCAGCTCGGCCAACTAAATCCAGTTGGTTAATATCTCCTGCATTTGTGACGGCTAAAAAAGTACGTTCGCACTGCGAGCCACAATTCCAAAACAACTGACTTTTTTGAGCATAATGCTGGGCGGCTTGAACTTTATTAATATCATTTTCTACATGACCATTGGTCTGAAAAAAGTCCAAACGTCCATCGCCATCGTAATCAAAAAAGAACAAACCAAAACTTAAGGCTAATCGGCTTTGTGGGCCAATACCCGTGATAACGGATTCGTCAGTGAAAAATCCCATTTGGGCTCGATTGACATAAAACGAAGTCATTTCGTTAGCAAAATTACCCACCGTAACAGCCAAATCTTCATCGTTTTTATAATTCGCCGAATCCAATCCCATGGCTCCTGTTGCTTTGCCACTGGAGTTGTAGGCCAGCCCTACTTCTGCGCCCTGCTCCTTAAAAGTTTTATCTTTTTGGTTTATAAAAACAAAATTACGGGTGGTATCATTGGCTACAACCACATCTTGCCAACCATCGGAGTTGACATCTAAAAATGTCAGCGCTAAGGATTTTCCTTCAAATTCACCAGTAGCCTTATTTTTGACAATGATACCTGCTTGCTTGGAAACATCGATAAACTGTCCATCAGCATTCTCAAACAAACAGTTGTGAGTTCCTGGAAAATTACTAGGAGGTCCATAAGCGCGCCCAATCCCATCAATTTTGTAATCAGCGGCCAAGTCCAACTCTCGGGACCATTGCACATAGTTAAGCACCATTAAGTCCAGATCACCATCATTATCGTAATCAAAAAAACCACTGCTGGTACTCCAGCCATCAACAGTACAATCCAAAATAGCATCACTTTGGTTGAATTTTTCTCCGTTTTGATTGATATAGAGATGGTTCTTTCCTACTGCTGCAATAAAAACATCATCAAAGCCATCTTGATTGACATCACCCACAGCGATGCCCGTCCCATAAAAAGTATCGGCCAAACCTAGTTCTTTTGAAACATCGGTAAAATTACCATGACCATCGTTGGCATATATGTGTTGAGTTGGCTTATTTTGCAGTTCTTTGTCCCAAGGCCAAGCTGTACCGTTGCTAAAGATTAAATCTTCGTCACCATCCTTATCAAAATCAATAAAAGCCACACCAGAACCCATGGTTTCTGGCAGCATTCGCTCGCCAGTTGCACCATTGCTATGAATGAAATCAATGCCACGAATTTTCGCTTGCTCGCTAAACTTGCTCTCAGGTGGGCTGATTTTCTTAGTAAATTGAGTCGGTGCTTGGTAGTTTTTTTCCTTGACCACAACTGTCTCTTGCTTTTTATTGAACAGATAAATACTCAAAACAATAGCGACAATTATTAAGACGATAACAAACAGTGATTTTTTGAAAAATACGGCAATAACCTGGTCATTGCCTTGGTTCTTTTTATTTTGATGTGTCATTTTCTATTCAACTTCTATGGAATTTTGTTTGATAAATTCATTGACAGGTTGGTAAGTATCCAGTTTATCCAGTGGGTATATAGCGATTGCTTCTGCGGCATGATCTGCTGCTTTATTTTCTGCTCTGGCTTTTGCAATAACGGTGTCATGAGCGTTGTCATCGGCCTTGTGTTTTTGATGCAAGGCTTTGTGATACTTTGATTTTTCGTTATTATTCATGGCCGCATACAATTGAAACAAGCCAAAATGAGCATCGGCCCATTCAGGATTTAACTGCAATACATGTTCAAACAATTGCAAAGATTTTTGTTGCATGCGTTTTTGCTGCTCAGCCTTTAACATTTTACTGCGCTGAAAGACCGTTTGGGCATAAAGAGTAACGAATTTATAATCTTTAGAAAAATCAAAATTTGCTTGCTGCGCCGTTTTAAATTGACTGTTATAGACTCTGGAAAAATTTTCTATGGCTTTTTCAATAAATCCATTTTGCAAATCTATCACCCCAGCAAAATAAGCCAGCTGCCAGGTATATCGAAAGGATTCGTTCAACGATGCTTGATGCAAGGCCTCTTGCGCTTCTTCGAGTCGGCCTTGTTGCAAATAGGTGCGAGTTAAATTGATCCAGCCCTCGGCTCGACCCAAGTCAGCGACATTAGCAAAGGCCTGTTCGGCTTGTTTGTAAGCTTTTTGTCGCAGCAAACCGATGCCATAATCATTCCAACGCTTCCAATCACTCACTACAGGAATCTTGGTGCTAGCATCGGCTTTAATATAAATATTTTGCGTGTCTTGAGCTAAGGTTACAATCGGCAAATCATTAAATTTATTTTCTTCGCCAGTAAAAAAACGGTAATAGGTAGTATCAAACTTGCGGTACAAGACTTTTGCTTCGATACGTAATTCTCCAGTCATTTCAGCAGGAATATCCAGTGCATAATGCACAACAGTAGCTGCACCTGGCGGAATTCCATGATTGTACAAAGCCGTAAAAATATCTTCTCCATTGCGTTTATCAATGCGCTTGCCCTGTTTGTCCAACACATAAGCATTGATAAAATACGACCAGTCATCCACTTGACCTTGCGGGTCAATTCCACCACTCATGGCAATTAACTGCCCTTCATGATAGACGTTTAATTCAACCCATACTTGATTTGAATCGGCCGTACCTTGAGTAAACTCATGCCCCAGTTTTAAGGTGCGAATCACCGATTCAAGCAAGTAGCTTTGGCCTGCTTGCAGCTCCACATTGTCTTTATTTAAAGGTGCAATCAGTTCTCCTGTTAACTCGCCGTCTTTTTTTATAGCAAAAATATCTATCGACAAAGAACCTGGCAAGAGCGCATTAATGGGATCCTCTTTTAATTTGTTCAGATAACGAATGGCCGAATTTGCCGCTTCAAAATAATGACTGTGGACTTGCCCTTTGCCTGTTAAAGAGGCTGTAATCGCGCCAAAATCATCCGAATCTTGCAAAGGCATATGACAGTCTGCACACTTTTCTTTGGCTTTTTCGGGATAGTAAAAGCTAGCCACCGCGTGACCAGAAACACCTGATAAGAAAAAAGAGTCGTAGTGATTTTGTCCTCGCAACCACTTGTAATGATTGAGAGCCTTTGGCAAGGCTACTTTGTGGCAAACACTGCAAAACTCAGCGGTCTTATGCAAGGGTTTCAAATACGATGCTTTGTGGAAATCTGGCTTTGCCTTGATGAGCGTATGATTGATCCATTTTAAAAAAGGCAATTCAGAACGGGTAAAAGGATACTGCTCGGGTATGCTCAAAGTGTAGGAACCATTGCCTTTGATAGAATTTATCTCCGAAATAGCGTGACAAGCTGTACAAGTAATCCCTGCATTTCCAATCTCGGTATTGCTAAAATCCTTGTCCTTATCAAATTCACCACTGAAGAGAATAACAGGGTCATGGCAAACAGCACACAGTTTTGCGGCATCATGATTACCGTCTCTTTTTTGTAAAAATTCTCGGGTATTGTTAATCGCAAACGCATAGGATTGATTGTTAAAACTAGAAACCTTGTGGACACTGTTCATCCAACCCTCATGAACATCGGCATGGCAATCCTTGCAGTAGCGGTTGTTATCCAAATCTTGCGGCAAAATATGTTGATTGCTACTGGTTTGGGCAAAAGATGGAGCAAACAAAGGATTCACTTGTTCCTGCGGTATTTCTTTTTGCGAGAGCCTATCTTGTTGCATAAAAACCACTACAGCGATCACTCCAACAGAAGCTAACGCCGTAAATTTGGCCGCAGACCACGAAAGCCTCTGTCCCGCCAAGCGATGCATAACAAATATCCAAATAGCGAAAAAAGGCAGAATAACATGCAGCCAATACGTGAGATTTCTCAATTGAATATTTTTAATTTCAACATAGGGAATTCCACGTGTTAAAAGCAATCCAGAAATCAACAATATTAATGAGAAGAAAAACAGCGCATATCCAGCCTTTACAGCTCTGCGATTTCGGCGCTGTTTAGTGTTGGTCATGTGGATAAAACCATAAATAACAAAGGGCAAGATGATCAATAAGCCCAGCAACAAATGCGTGAGCAGCATGTACAAATATGTCTGATCTTGCAAATTTTTGCCTGTCAACCATTCTGATAAAGTCACCACGGACAAATAAACAGAGTTAATGACTAATAATGCAAACAATACAAAAACTATTTTCAGCACTATTTTTAATTTAGGTCCAACCGCTAATCGGGCTCTTGACTTGTTGGGTTTGGTGGACTGGTTCTGAGTATTCATGTGTTCTTATTTGCCTGCCTTAAATCGGTTATTGTATTTTTTATTCAACTGTTTTGCCTTAGCACTAATTACTCCAGTCGAAGGAATGGGCGCCAGAGTTTCACCCTGATGAGTCAGAATATCCATGTCTTTGGCCCAGCCTTTGAACTTCAACAAGTAATAGCGTTGATAACCCTCCTCAAGCACAGGCAAGTCATCGATAAACTCCAATTCTATGGCTTCGCCAGCGGCAATAATCGCTAGTGCATTGTCGTGTTGAGTCAAGAGCTCGCTGATTTCTCCCAATTGTGTGTAAGCGCCTTGCATATAACGCGTGTCCCAAAAGGGCTGAATGCTGTCATAATCGTAAGTTGGGACACGTTGCTTATTATCTTCGCGTTTAGGATAGCCCAGTTGTTTTAAACTGGCTTGTTTTAGTTTCAAATTGTGTTTGCTTATCTGAGAAATTTCTTGCGGTTGAATGAGCCCCAGTTCATCAAAATAAACTTCCATTGTGGTTCGAATGCGCAGTTTATTGCTTTTTTCTGGCAAATGAAACGGCACACTGGCCGCTCTTGGCATACCTGCTGGATAACCAAAGTTTTTTAATAAGACCTGCCATTGTCCTTGAGCATCGTAATATTCGAGTGTCGGAGCTTGGGCTTCTTTGCCTGCCTGCCACGCTGCAAACATGGTTTGAGAATAGCCGTATTCGACCCAACCATTCATCACCAAGACATAATCTCCTTGCAAGTCCTTGTCAAACTCCATGTTTATTATTTGTTCATCTAGCAAACCTAAAAAGCGTCGGTCTTGGTTTTCGATTTTAATGGCTCGCTTGTCGGTCTTAAGCGCTAGCTCCGTGACATCAATTCCTGATTTTGTCAAAACCTGCTGTGGATGTACCATCTGCTGATAATAGAGCAGCTTACCTGTCACTTGAGGGTCTGAAATCCCCATACGTTCGTCGAGGATGACCTTCCATGGCTCAGGCACATCCACTACTTGTATTGTTAACTGATCCAAATAGGCAGACTCTTCCATAGGCTCAGTAAATTGCAGTTTAAAGACACCGTTTTCTGAACTAATCTGCTGGCTATTTAACAGATAATTTTCCCATGGTCGCGGTATTCCATACTGTTTTCTGCCAACTGCGAAGCCGATTCCTCCGACACCAAGAACATCACTGACAAAATGATACTGACCCTTGTTCCAGACAAAAATAACCGGACAACTGGACAATTGTCTTTGCGTTTCGCTTATGGCATGAAATTGCCCGGTTTTTAAACCGAGTTCTGTTTGATAGACACCATCAGACCACTCCAATGCCAAGTAATCACTCTTTTCCTTAGCACCTGCGGCAATGGCTATTGCTTGAAAATCTTGATCGACTCCTGATAAGTTATGAAAACTGTCGGCTGTTGCATAAAAGTTTTCGTTGCGAATGACAAGACTGGTTCCCATTCCTGAAAAATTTGAACGCACTGAATTGGCGCTGTCTTCTTTGCCAGACAAATGAAGTAAAATGTAAGGCCAGCGTTGAGTGCTTGAGGGATGATGCCACAACTCTCCTTTTCTTAGAGTAAGCAGTTCTGGGCCTGTGATTGTTGAAAGGACTTTAACTGTTTGAATCCCATTTTGCATTATTTGTTGCAAAATATTTCCTTGCTCATCGCTAACAGTTATGCCTTGGGAATGCATCCAGAGATATTCTTTTTCACCATTACCATTCACATCAATCTGAAACAACAACTTATCAATCGTGCGTTTGTCGTGAGTGATATTCTGATTGATAATTGTATAATCTGAGTTTTCTTTACTGTACTCCACGACTTGTCCACTGCCATCCTCAAAATTCAAACTTATTTCTGCAAGTCCGTTGGTGTTATTATCTGCTAAACTTAAGGAACTAATCGCTTGCTTAAATTTATCCTTTTTAAAAATCTGATAATCCCACATTCTGTCATTAAAAAGTGTCACAAAAGCGTGATCTGACAGCAATACGATGTCAGCATCTCTATCGGCATCCATGTCCTGAACATAAATCGCCTTGAAACCATTTTCACTAGGCAAAGCAACTTTTTTTGATAAGGCGCTAAAAGTGCTGTTTAAATTATTATTCCACAGTTCAAACTGGCCTTTTTCAGAGAGCAATAAAACATCCAAATCACCATCATGATCAGCATCGCTCAAGCGCACAGCCTTAGAAGACAAAGAGCCAAAACCAAAAGCATTCATATCGATGGCTTGCCAGCTCACAGTTCCTTGCTGATCCACTTGTTCATACATTTGATCGGGACTTCCGGTGATATACACATCAATCTTGCCATCATTGTTGATATCACCCCAGGCCAATTGGTGTTGTCCCTCCTTCAAGTTCAAGGACAAAGAGCTGATTTCTTGAGCTTCAATCAAATAGTTCTGAAATAGTTGTAAGCGATTATCAGTAATCGTATAAATCTCAGGTTCCGCCTCATGCTGCAAACTGAGGAAACCAAACTGCTGAATTGCCTCAGGCAAACCCTTAATGGCTTTTGCTGAACTAAAAAACGGTGCTTTCAATTCAGGTTTTTGAATCGTTTCATCCAAGACTGCATAGGCTTGAGCATTGGCTTTCGGCCCCATGCGCGTGTATTTTATTTCTGCCAAGCGCGCTTTGGGATTTGAAGCCAACTTTTGATAAGCATTTAACATTTCTTTGGCCAGTTCTGTTTTTTCCAAACGTTGAGCAGCCATAAAACCACCGTAATAGGCACTTCTTAAATAACTATCCGCGTCGATGGCTTGTTGGTACAAGGTTAAAGACTTCTTTGCTTGACCATTTTGCAAAAAACACTGAGCCGAAAAATACAAAGCATAAGCGTCTTTTTTATCGGCTTTGATGATACTTTCAAAATGTGGATTGGCTTGTTCGCACAAACCCTGATTAAACTTGAGTATGGCGACAATATAGTGAGCTACCAAATTACTGTCATCTAACTGGCTCAAGTCTTCAGCCAGCTTCATGGCTCTTTCTTCATCTCCCGGCTTTTGTCTGTTAAGCAAGGCAATGGCCAAATTTTGTTGAGCAATATTCCAGTCTTTGTTTTCTGATACTAATTTTTCAAAACTAATGACCGCCTTGTCATAATCAAAAGAGCCCATCTCGCCAACACCTTGGTTGTTAAGAATGATTGCTTGATTGGATATTAATGGCTGATGTTCTGTGTTTTTTGATTCGGATTGTCCTGTGTTTTGATCACTGCTGTTATCGCAAGAAACCAAAAACAAACTGCACAGCAGCAAAAGAAAGCTAAAACGAATAAGAGAATTGGAATTTGGGTAATTGGCGATGAAGCTTTTTTTGGATTTTCTAGGTGCATCAAGGACTTGTGTTATCATCGTATTTTTTGTATCGGAATTTGGGTAATAGTTCATTGCTTGTTTTTTGCTTGAGTAATTCTTTGATTTAAACTTTCTATAGAAGGCCGTTGGGGCTCTTGTTTAAACTTGCTGTGTTTTTGATACTGATACGCCGAATTTCTAAAATGCGCTAGTGTATCATGCCCTTTACGCCTTTTCTTTTCAGCGCGTATGGCCTCAATGTCAATGGGTGCAATCACGACTTTTTCTCCAGAATTCTCTCCTGCACTGGCTAAAATACGTCCGTCAAAATCAACAATCATCGAACCACCAGGCCAACTAAAAGGCGGATAATGTTTTAAACTAGCTCCTTGGTTAGCCGCGACAACATAAACTGTATTTTCTAAAGCGCGTGTGCGATTAACCAAACTCCACCATTCCATCGGCGCCGTTGAACCCCACGGGTCCATATAAGCCGAAACCCGATTAATGACTTCTGCACCTGCAAATGCAATTTCACGAATACATTCCGGAAACAACCAATCGTAGCAAATCGCCACACCTATCTTGCCTAATTCCGTCTCAACCACGGGAAACAAAGGCTCAGGATAGTCTGCTAAATCAGCCGGTGATGTATGCACTTCCCAAGGAATCCATGGATTTACTTTGCGGTATTTGGACAAAACTCCTGTGGGGCCAATGAACAATGTTGTATTAAACACATGTCCTGGATAGAGCTTGTCTTTTTCTAAAAAACTGGCTGTTTGGATGTAAATTCCGTACTTTTGGCACAGTTTTTGGTATTTGTCAGTGTAAACATTAGGAATTTCTACCGCTAACTTATCGTGCAAGTCTTTAAGTTCGGTATAAATAGGGACTTGATGACCAAATTCGGGCAAGACAAAAAGCCGAACATCAAAAAAAGGTTCATAGCCCAAAACCGTTTGCTCAATCATCTGGCACATACTCGTGCATCGTTGCATTATTTCTTGACGTGATTGCGGTGCTGGAAAATCAGTTTGAATGCTAGCTGCATAATATCTCATTGCTTATTAATGAATCTCACTCACACATAAAAAACGAGATTTTAACACAGCCAATTTCTAACTGCACCCTAACCCGCATATTTCATGGGAATGCAGAATTTTAGAGTACAACAGCCTGCAAGTTTGCACTGTCCAGCTACAATCCGAGAGCTGAATTCGAGTCATACTTTGATTTATTCATTTTAACTCCATAGCAAGTGTTCTTAAATTCTCTATAAAGCATTGGCTTTACAAGGTGCAAAACTATGCTACAACTGGTTAAATTCTATCATTATATCAACCAAAGAGCACACATAGATGCTCGACAACAAGATATATTTCATTCAAAACCACTCTCAAACAACAGTTCAAAATTTAAAAATTGTACATTGTTGCTTAAATCAGTATCACTAATTCCATCAGGTGGAGTGATTGTAAATGCGGTGACAAATCCTGTTGGGGATTGACCAGTATTTATTGGGGATTCAAATGTAAACTCTAGGAGCTTGCTGGCAAGGTTAATAATTCATCTATATCTCCTAATACACTTACTGTTCTAACAATAGGGCAATTTGCTCCGCCTGTTTCGTTTGTACATGTCCATGCCCCATTAAATAAACCCTGAGGAAACTGATGAATGAAGTTTGTGTTGGATGCAGTCTCATTGCCTGTATTGCTTACCATCGTTTTATATTGTATGCGATTATTAGGCAATGAATTAATGGCAGTGATTTCAATACCTACATTCGCAGAGCCTGCGGTTAGGCTTGTGACATCAGAGATAAAATCACTTGCGTCACTTACTAGCAGCAATTGATTTTGATCGTTAGGGTTGGTAAATGACTGTATTTTGAAATAATAATTTTGCCCAGCTGTTAAACCGCCTTGGGTATAGGCTGAAACAGCTTTATTGCCTGTTTCATAAACCTCTGTATAAGGACCAGTATCAATGCTTGCCATCAAAATTTTATATCCACCGTTTTGTTGAAAAGAAATGGCACTCCAGTTTTGGATTTTATGCGATATACATGGTGATATAGAGGGAAATTTACGGTGTGTGTAGTTATATTACCCTAATCCCTGAATGGATTAGCTCTTGTATTTTTTCTGAAATTTGAGTGAATGACGGGTGCTTGTCTGCCAAGCTTTCCAATACTTTTATAGTAGCTTGTCTTGCACTCATGACTTCTTCAAGTGCTTGGTTGCTTTTTTTTGTGCTTAAACCGCAGTGCTGGTTGGCAAATTTTTGTAGAACCTTCCATTTTGGCCAGCGTTTTGAACCAGTTAAACTTAATGCCATTGTATCAGCAGAAATATATGGGACAGTACTAACAATATCGAAAAAAGGAGCTAACTTGCGTTCTGTTTTTGGCAATTGTCCTTGTTTGTATTGATATAAGTCTTTGTAAATTATTCCTATATTTTTTAAGTGAGCATCACCATTTCTGATTAAAATATTGACCAAAGTAAGTTTAAAAAAATCGTAAAGAGCTTGCTGCCTAAAAATAGGGGAAACATATTGAGCAATAGTATTAACACAGGATTCTATGCTAGCATCGTATTTTTCTTTTGTGGTTTTGGCTTGTAAAACACAGAAATCTTCAAACCCCAATGGGTTATTATCTTTATCACAATCAAAGCGTTTACTGATAAATAATTTTGCATTGTCACTCAAGTAAAAATCAGCCACTGGCAGCCCTGCTTCTTTGGCAAGTGTTAAACAAGAAAATTCATTACAGCCCAATTCTGGATATTCATTCCCCCAACTTTTAACAATATAAGATTGCAAAGGCAGTGTTGCTTTATCCTTAATTTTAGTTGTTATGTCCATCAATACTTTGGGCTGAACTCCTGCAACACCAGATGAAGTGGCATATTGTTGTAGTAATTGTGCAAATAGGTTGGCATCTTCGCTGCTTAACATTGATTTTAAATCAGGAGTGTTTTGGGATTGTTCTACCAGTGGTTTATTTGCAATTGCATAGCTTAACCTACCAATTTGATTAGTCCCTAATAGCGTTAACATGGTCAGATCATCACTGCCATATTTTTTTGCTGTTGCTCGTTCAATGGCTTGACGAAGATGCCCTTCAGGTAAGTTCATTTGAAACAATGGGTGTAAATCTGGATAAGAATAACTTTCTGTTCTCATTGGCATGGTTAATGATAATGCCTGTTGTGCATTTGGCTGGTAACTAAATACATGTGTATTTTCTAACTTTGATAAACGACCAATGTTAGCCTGATTTATTTTGGATTTAGTACTTAAATAAACATCAATATCAGCCATTAGTCTTTACCTTTTGTTTGCAATAAATAATCTAATGTTGGTAAACCATAATCTACCAAGGTGAGAGATTTGCCCAGAATTTCAAGAGTGCGTATAATTTTACGAATACCAATGTCAGAATAATCATCACGCTCAAGCATGCCAATAGTAGTTCTATCTAAACCTGTCAGTTCCGCTAATTTTTGTTGGCTCCAACCATTCTTCTTTCTTATCAGCCTTATTTGTTGACCGATATATTTGGTTGTATTGGTGTTTATTACATTCATGAGTCTCTAAATAACATACTTAAATGATGAATATACACATCATTTAAGTATATATCAACCTTTATGATAGATATATTCATCATAAAGATTGGTGTGTTATCAAAAGTTTACAAAAAAGTCCTGCTCGCCGTATATAGTCATTGCCTCAACCGCAGTAATCCAGTAAAGAGATATAGTATCTACATTTTATCTACCAACTTTCTTTATCTTGGCTCTATGTAAAACCCAAATCCCGACATAGAAAATACAATTATAGCACAAACCCTTGGCACGCCTAGCAAACCTAAAAAATGTCTAAACACCAATAAATAAAAAGGCACATGACTTCGGTTAATATCCATGCTGGGAAATAAGGTACAAATATCGCCACAGTCCCAATAATACATCCGTCATTGCGAGGGAGGAACGACTGTAGCAATCTGTTGAATATACCAAAATACCTAAGAGATTGCCACGTCGCTTTGGCTCCTCGCAATGACAGTAGTTGTGAATATTTTATCTATGGATTTAACGACAAGTAGAGTAAAAATTGTAAGATGGGCTACGCCCATCATTTTTTTAATACAAATTACTTGATAATTCAATGGTACCTCTATGAGGGGCGGGGCCCATCTTACATATGAGTATTAAATGTAGATTCAGTATTGTTATCATTCCATAACGCAAAATGTAGGACTAAAAAGACTGTAAAGTCCCATCCCCAGATCGGAGCCATAAATTCAGGAGTAGTCGATAAGCTCTAAAAATAGTGACAAGCGAATTAATTGGGCAGTGTTATTGATATCTAATTTCTTGTAGATATTTTTTCTGTGAGTTTTTATAGAGTTGATTGTGATGAATAGCATTTCACCAATGGTTTTATTAGATTTTCCTTTAGAAATTAGCCTAACAATTTCTTTTTCTCGCTTGGTTAATCTTTGAAATCTTAACCATTTATTGAGGTTTTCTTCTCCAAATGGAATTAACTCTTTAAAAACCTTCTCAAAAATTATGTTTTCTGATGGAAAAAAAGGTGTGTTTAAGGTGAGTTCATTGTTAATTAAAATCTTACTGGTAACAATGGTGGCCTTCTGATATAATCATACAAAAATAACCACCTGTAAGAAATACAAGACCAATTAGAGCAGGTAACAGAGTATATAAAAGCCTCCTATATATCCATTTGAGTATGCATGATGGAAACCAATCAATAACACCAAATCCAATTGCTCTATTTTTCAGTTTCATTAAATCTAAGAGCTGTCTTTGCTCATTTTGTTTAGTAAAAATTGTTTGATCAATAAAAAGGCCAATAAATACAAAGGTTGCTTACAGCAAACAAAAATCCAATTTACTGCAATGATCTCAAGCGAGTCTTTTACTGAATAAAATGAACAAATACAGCGCCGCTAAATAATTACGGTTTTATATGATACCCATTCATGACTTTCGGGCTAGTGCAATATTTTTGCTTTTTTAGTAAAATTCCGAGGTTAATTATTTCAAAACTATGATAGAGAACCAAATCCACATTTAGAAATGCATTTGAGTTTCACTATTATCCACCACAATGAGGACTTCATTTATGTTTCAAACTTTGATAAAAACCGCGCTTATTTCGTTGGTTTTAACATCTTCAATAGCCTCGGCTAAATTGCCTAAAGATGTAAAAAAAATAACTTCGGTTGAAGGCATTACAGAATACCAGCTGAAAAACGGACTGCAAGTACTGTTGTTCCCTGATAAATCGCAAGAAACTATAACTGTAAACATCACTTACCGTGTCGGTTCAAAACACGAAAACTATGGTGAAACAGGTATGGCTCATTTGCTGGAGCATTTGGTTTTCAAAGGAACCCCCAAACACAAAGACATCCCCAAAGAATTGACCGATCATGGTGCCGAACCCAATGGCACTACTTGGACCGATAGGACCAATTATTTTGAAACCTTTTCGGCGACCGATGAAAACTTGAACTGGGCCTTGGATTTGGAAGCCGATCGCATGATTAACTCTTTTATTGCCAAAAAAGACCTCGACAGCGAAATGACCGTAGTCAGAAATGAATTAGAAAATGGTGAAAACAGTCCATTTAGAGTGTTATTGCAGCGCATGATGGCCGTTAGCTTTGATTGGCATAATTATGGCAAAAGCACCATTGGTGCTCGTTCAGATCTCGAAAATGTTGACATCAAGAATTTGCAAGATTTTTACCGCAAATACTATCAACCCGATAATGCCACTTTGGTTGTTGCAGGAAAAATTGAAGAAGACAAAGTGATCAAATTAGTGCACAAGTATTTTGCTAAAATCAAACGCCCCAAACGCGAAATCAAAGCTCTTTATACCAGCGATCCTATCCAAGATGGAGAAAGACAAGTCACAGTACGTCGCCCTGGAGACATACAAATGTTAGCCGCCATGTATCATATTCCTGCTGGTGCTCACGAAGATTATGCTTCGGTTGCTATCTTAACTCAAATCCTGGCCGATTCACAAACGGGACGCTTGCATGGTTCAGTAGTCAAGAAAGAGTTGGCTGCTAGCACATTTGGTTTTCCCTTCCAATGGGCCGAACCTGGTATTGTGACCTTTGTAGCGGAAGTTGCAAAGGACAAAGACATTCAGCCTACTCAGCAATCATTTCTGCAGACTTTAGAGGATATTAAAGAAAATCCAATTAGCAAAGAAGAAGTCGAACAAGCCAAAGCTAAGTTAATCAAACGGTTTGAACTCGGTTTTAATTCCTCTGAACGTATTGCTAAAAATCTCAGTGAATGGGTTGGCATGGGTGATTGGCGCTTAATCTTTTTAAATCGTGATCGCATAGAAAAAGTCAACGTCCAAGACGTTCAAAAAGCCGCAGAAGAATATTTGGTCAATGACAACCGTACTTTAGGTTTGTTTTTACCCGAACAAAATCCAGACCGTGCTGATTCCATCGTTCGCTTAAGTCCTGATGATATAAAGTCAATGTTAAAAGACTACAAAGGCCGTGAGGCCGTCGTTCAAGGAGAGGACTTTGATCCTTCTCACGACAATATTGACAAACGCAGTGAGCGAGAAACCCTTAAAAATGGTGCTAAAGTTGTTTATTTGCCGAAAAAAACACGTGGTGAAGCCGTGGTAATGAACATTAATTTAGACATTGGCAATGAAAATGATTTGCGCAATCAAGCCATTATCGGAGAGTTGGCTGGTTCTATGTTAATTCGAGGCACAACAAAGCACAATCGCCAACAACTGCAATCCGAATTTGATAAACTCAAAGCCAATGTTCATATGTATGGTTCAGCTATCAATGCGGGGGCTTCTATTCGCACGACCAAAGAAAACTTAGCAAAAGTTTTGGATTTGGTTGATGAAGTTTTCAAACATCCGTCTTTTTCTCAAGAAGAGCTTGATGTTCTTAAACAAGAAAACATTGTCTCCCTTGAGCAACAAAAACAGCAACCTCAAGTCCAAGTATTTAAACAATTGAACCGTTATTTAAGCCCTTTTGAGCCAGGTCATCCAAAATATGAAATGAGTATCGATGAAGAAATTGCAGCCATCAAAGCCGTTACAGTAGAGGATCTGAAAGATTTTCACGCTCGTTTTATGGGCGCACAAGATGCTGATATTAGTGTTGTTGGCGATTTCGATAAAAAAGCAATTCACGACAAATTAAATAAAATGCTTGTCGGTTGGAAAAGCAAAGTTCCCTATTTGCGCATCCAGTCAAAAGTAGCCACTGTTGATAGCGTCAACGAGTTTATAGACACTCCTGATAAAGCAGGGGCTGCATTTGCAGGCATGATGAAATTTAAGATGAAGGATAGCGATCCTGATTATCCCGCTCTGATCATGGCCAATCAAATGTTTGGTGGCGGTTTTATCTCTAGCCGTTTGGCTGATAGATTGAGGCGAAAAGATGGTTTAAGCTATGGAGCTGGATCATGGTTCAGAGCCAGCTCTTATGATGAATATGCTACTTTTGGCATCTATGCTATTTGTGCACCAGAAAATCTAGCAAAAGTCGAAATAGGCTTTGAAGAAGAACTCGCTCGCGTTTTAAAGGAAGGCTTCACTCAACAAGAGCTGGATGATGCAAAAAAAGGCGTGTTACAAAACAACAAGATTGACCGTGCAAAAGATGCACGTTTGGTTCGTGAACTCTCTGCCAATCTGGACTTGAACCGAGACATGCAATGGGACAAAAAGTTTGAACAATCCATTCGTGATTTAACGCTCTTACAAGTAAATATGGCCATCAAAAAATACTGGAAGCGTGAAAATATTTCCATAATAAAAGCGGGTGATGCCAATAAACTGAGCAAAGAAAACGGTTAATACCACCCATCATCTCTACTGTCATTAGTGTTCAGACGTAATGGCAGTAGAGATTTTCAACGATGCTTTCTTATGACCCAAATCCCGATATAGAATCGGGATTTAGAGAGTGCAAGCCATTGACGAGCAAAAGAAACTCACAAAACTAAGGGGATTTAATAAAGTCATCAAAAGAAAGAAGTGTCACTTCATGTCCCGACTGAACAAACGCTTTTATTTCAGACTTGTTAATAGCCTTGAATTCTTTTTGAGCTTGTTTAAAGCGTCCTTCTATCAATTTTTTATTCATCATTTCAGGACGAGAGGGCGGAGCAAAACCATTGGCTACTTTGCTGTACAAATCAGCCAAATCTTCACGCAATTGCGGATCTACTGAGCCCACGTAATTATCTCCTGTTGTGATCACCAAGGTCTCTTTTAGTGCTGTTAATTTTTTGCGCATGGCTTTTGAATTCGCGTCCTCTAGTGAATCAGATGCATCAAGATAACTGTCAATTTTATAGACCATATAAGCCAATTGCTCAGTCATATCGTACAGCTCCATGGTGAACTCATGCAATTGTTGGCGCTGCTTATCCGTGTAAGCCGACTTAGGATCATTCTTGAAAACAATTTCACTCTCATAAGTCTCTTTGCCCTTAGTAAAGACCACTTTGTAACGACCGGCTGGAACACGAGGCGAAGCAAAACCACCAAATGCAAATGTTTTTGCTTTGGCCAATTTGGGACGTTTTAGACGACCATTCCAACTCACTGTATTAATGCCTTTGGCCTTGCCCACAGGCAAATCAGCGATCATTTTACCTTCATTATCAAAAACCTGCATTTTGGTTTTACCAAAGATGTGACGTTTTTGCAGGTAATAGACGATCTTAGCATTGCGATCAGGATTAGGGCCGACGAATTCCATTTCAGTACTAAAACCACCAAAACCGCTGGATTCATGAATGATACTGGCCTTGGGTTCGAAAAAGTGAACTTTTTTCGCCAAAACTTCGGGCGTTAACTCTCTTAACGGGCTGATATCATCAAGGATAATCACACCACGGCCATGGGTTCCCATAACAATATCATTGCTTTTCTTTTGCAATTCGATATAGTGAACTGCAACATGTGGCATGTTGTTGGTGAAGTGACTCCAATTTTCACCTCCATTAATGGTGACAAATAGCCCACGTTCGGTACCCGCAAACAACAAATCAGGATTGACATAATCTTCTTGCAAGCTTCTAACAAATCCAGTGATATCTTTACTGACTATCGATTTCCACGTTTCCCCAAAATCAGAAGTTTTATAGATGTAAGGCGTAGAATCATTGGCCGTGTGTCCATCAAAAACAGCATAAGCGGTGGCTTTGTCATGAACACTGGCTTCGATATGGTACACCCAAGTATTTTCGGGCAAACCTGCAATGTTTTTTACCACATTTTTCCATTTTTTGCCGCCATTTTTTGTCACCTGAACTTGACCATCATCAGTGCCGACCCAAATGACTTTTTCATTCAGTGGAGATTCTGCGATGGTAAAAATAGTTCCGTAGTTTTCTGCTCCTGAATTATCCTTGGAAAGACCACCAGAATCCTCTTGGTTTTGCTTGCTCAAATCATTGGCTGTTAAATCAGGTGAAAGTTTTTTCCAAGTATCGCCCATATCATCAGAACGGTACAAAAATTGACTGCCCATGAAAATTCGATCTGGATTAATTTCGCTTAAGGACATCGGTGCATTCCAGTTAAAGCGTAATTTTGGATCGCCTTTTTCTGCAAGCGGTTGAATGGTTTTAACTTCATCCCTGTCTTGGTTGAAGCGCCAAACATTTTTTGCCCCTTGCATTTCGGAATAGATGATGTTTTTAGTGGAGTGTTTCAGCACTCTAAAACCATCACCAAAGCCAATACTGTGCCAATCGCGTGCTTCAATACCGCCAGGGGAATAAGAAGGGCCGTACCACGAACCATTGTCTTGCAAACCTCCGTAAATATTGTAAGGCTCTTCATTGTCAACGCTGATATGATAAAACTGGGAAAGCGGTAAATTAGCCACTATTTCCATCGTATTTGCACCATCCCAACTGCGGTACAAACCACCGTCAGTGCCGACATACATGCGATCGGAGTTGTTAATATCAAAAGCAATATCATGAATATCTGGATGCATAATTCCGAGATTTTTAAAGGTTTTACCACCATCACGACTGATAGAACCATTGAAACCTGCTTTTACCACAACATTGGGATCTTTTGGATCAACCACTAATTTAGAAAAATAGAATGGACGTACGACCAAACCAAAATCAGCATTAAGGCGTTTCCAACTGGCTCCAGCATCATCAGAGCGGTACAAACCACGATCACTGTCTTGTTCTGTTTCCAAGACGGAATAGACAATAGAGCTGTCCGAAGGAGCCACTGCTAAAGCAATACGCCCCAGCTTACCTTGTGGAAAACCAGTGTGGATTTTATTCCATGTCTTACCTGCATCTGTGGTTTTGTAAAGGGCGCTGTTTTTTCCACCAGAATTGAACGACCAGGCCGTTCTTCTAAATTCCCACATAGAAGCGTAAAGAACCGAGGGGCCATTGGCATCCATTATAAGCTCAGAACAGCCTGTGCCTTCATCAATATACAGTAGTTGCTGCCATGTTTTACCATCATCGCTGCTTTTGTAAACTCCACGCTGCTTACCATCGCCCCATAATTTGCCCAATGCGCAAACGTAGATTTCTTGGTTGTTTTTGGGGTTGATTTCAATACTACTGATACGTTCTGAGTCCTCAAAGCCCATCAACTCCCAGTTAATTCCGCCATCTTTGGACCGAAATAAACCGTCTCCTGTTGAGACCGAGTTACGTGTCCATGTTTCGCCTGTTCCCACCCAAATGGTTTGATCAGGCACAACAGGATCAACGGCAATAACACCGATGGACTGCACATGATCATCAAAAATAGGAGTAAAGGAAGCACCTCCATCTTGTGAGCGCCATACGCCGCCACCTGCAGCTCCTAGATAGATGATTCGATCATTTGTTGGATGAGTTTCCAGATCATTGACACGTCCACTCATTAAAGCAGGGCCAATTTGACGTGCTTTCATATCACCAAACATGGCTTTACCCTTGAGTGTGATTTCCGAAGCAGCGACACTTGCAGTCATGCCCAAACAAGCCACAACCGTTACAAGCGAAGACTTCAATTGATTTAAGTTGAATGTATTCATATTTTCCCTACCTTATTTGGCTTTTTCTGTGACTGCTTCTTTGGGTTCTTCTTTTGGCTCTTCTTTCACTTCTTCCTTTGGCATTGCAAATTCACTGTCATCAATACTTGGATTGAGTTCCACTTTAGAGAGGATCATGGCGGCGCCACCTACATCCTTAATGCCTTGGGTGAGTGAAAAAGGAAAATAAAGACCATCAACTTCTTGGTAATCGCCTAATTTACTTTCGGCAGTTTTGCCTTTCATTGGTCCAGATTTGATTTCGGACTCTGTTACTAAAGGCACCAGTGAATCAACTTCTAAGTAATAAAAACTCACATCTTCTGCTTCTTTTCCATCGTATGTTTTGGGTTCTCTAATAAGCTTGAGCTTGTAAGTTTCAGCTCCATCTTTTTCTTCTGTGCCTAACAACTCTAATGCATAGCCTTTTTCTTTGTAGTTAAAAAGAGGGAATGGAAAGTCATTGATGTCTAACTTTTGGTTCGCTGTAGTCTCAGCATCGGCCTTTTCTGCTTTCATGCTCATAAAATTAGTGTTCCACATCACTTTGCCATCAAACACACCTTGCTTGATTTCTTTGCCTTGAAAAGTGAATTTTACGTATTGTCTTCCATCTTTTAATGCCACGATTTCAAGCGGGAATTTCATGCCTCCCTGATTCATCTCGCCTGTCATTTTGATGCCTTTTAGTTCACTCCAAGCTTGTTTTCCTCCTGTGTTTTCATAATAACCAGCCATGATTTCATCAACAGTAATAGCCTGAACTTGCGAAACCAGCAATAAAGAAAGTGCTAAAAATTTAAGAATGTTGTTTTTCATAAGAATATCCCATATATAATGTGTTAGTTAATTTGTGTGAACATAGTACAAATTTGTTTGCGATTTAACCATATGTCAATAGTCACTAAAAATGTATTGTTAAAAAATCCCGCTAGAAATATAATCCCACTATCCATCAACGACAGCACCACTTTCACATCATGAAATCATTGAATCATCTGTTTAAAAACAACCTGCAATGGGCCGAAACCATAAAAAAAGAAGATCCTGCCTTTTTTAAGAGTTTGAGCAATCAACAAGCACCCGAATATCTTTGGATTGGCTGTTCAGACTCTCGTGTACCAGCCAACCAAATCATCAACCTAGCCCCAGGTGAAGTTTTTGTTCACCGAAATATTGCCAATGTTGTTGTTCATACTGACTTGAATTGCCTTTCTGTCATACAGTTTGCCGTGGATATACTCAAAGTAAAGCACATTATAGTCTGTGGTCATTATGGTTGTGGAGGCATCAAAGCAGCAGTAGAAAAAACCAAACATGGCCATAAAACCAAAAAAGCCTGTCTTATTGACAATTGGCTGGGACATATTGAAGATGTGGCTCGCTTCCATAGGCAAGAACTAAAAGGATTGTCCCCTAAAGCCCATCACAACAAATTGTGTGAATTCAATGTAATCGAACAAGTTAAAAATGTCTGTAATACCTCTATTGTTAACAAGGCATGGAACGACGGAGCTGATTTGACCGTCCATGGTTGGATTTACGACATCAATAATGGCATCTTAAAAGACTTGCAAACAGGCCATGACAGGAGCAAAAAAAGAAAAGATTAAGAGTTTGTCCGAGAACAGAAATTTACTGCAAAAACATTGAAATCGGACAGTTTTCCACCTAATCCCCGTTAAATAGTCATTGGTGATGAAGGTTTTTGAGGGCTTATCGACTCCCAAATATATCAGTCCCGACCCTCACCATGGTTGAGCCGCATGCTATAGCCGCTTCTAAATCAGTGGACATGCCAATGGAAAGCGTATCAACAGCTAAGATTTCATTCATCTTTAAAAATGTTTTTTGGCAATAATCAAATTGCTTTCTTTGTTCTTTTTCTGATTTTTGTGGTGAAGGTATAGACATCAAACCTCTGATCGCCAGTTGCGGAAAGTCTTTGTGCTGTTTTAGCAATTCTAATAGCTCTCCTTCTTGCAAACCACGTTTGCTTTGTTCGCCTCCCACTTTTAATTGCAATAGAACATTTAAAGGCAACAAGTCTGGCTTTCTTTGCTTATTGAGTCGAGTGAGCAATTTTAATGAGTCAACAGATTGTACCCAAGAAAAGTTTTCTGCTATTAACCGTGTTTTATTGGATTGAATAGGTCCGATAAAATGCCACTCAATGGCCAAATCATCCAGAGCCTGCATTTTTTCCAAAGACTCTTGTAGATAGCTTTCTCCAAACATTCTTTGCCCGAGTTGATACAGCTGCCTTATTTTACCGGCCGAGTGTTTTTTACTGACGGCAAGGAGATCAACATTCTGCGTTACTTGTGATTTACTTTTACTTTTCAACAGCCGTGTTTTTACCGAATTGTAACGATTTTCTAAGCTCATGAAGGATCAATTATTAAAAAAAGGCTATTTTAACGCTTTTTAATTAAAAATAGACAATCTTTTCTTTGTCATTTTTGTTGCTACAGTTAAAATACTCGCCTTTTTGTAATCCGAACATTTGGAGATAGTAAATAATGCCTAGCGTAAAAGTAAGGGACAACGAGCCGTTTGATATAGCTCTTAGACGTTTTAAACGCTCTTGTGAAAGAGCTGGAACTTTAGCAGAATCACGTAAAAGACAATTTTACGAGAAACCAACCCAAGAACGCAAAAGAAAGCGTGCTGCAGCTGTTAAACGCACTCAACGTCAAGCCAGTCGTCAGAGAATGCGCAAACGCATGTACTAATCCAAGTACAAGCACTTAAACTTTGAGAACAAAACTATGTCTTTGAAATCAAGAATACTTGATGATATGAAATCTGCCATGCGGGCAAAAGATAAGAAAAAAGTCGGCACAGTTCGTCTTTTGACAGCAGCCATCAAACAAATTGAAGTTGATGAACGCAAAGAATTATCGGATGCTGACGTGGTTGCGATTGTCGTCAAAATGGTCAAACAACGCAATGACTCCGCAAAAATGTACATTGATGCAGACCGTCAAGAACTTGCCGATCAAGAAAACTATGAAATATCTGTGTTAGAAGAGTATCTTCCTTCACAACTTTCAGAAAATGAAATTGAAGAACTCATCAAAAAAGCCATTGCCTCAACAGGCGCAAGTGGAATGGCTGACATGGGCAAAGTTATGGGCTTGTTACGACCCGATTTAGCGGGTCGTGCTGACATGGGCTCAGTCAGTCAAAAAATCAAAGCTTTATTGCAAGCTTAAAGTCCAATTCAAAACCGAACACGTTCGCACAAGGAAGTGCGCACAGCTCTAAAACTCAAATCTAATGGCGAACATTCCTTCAGAATTTATTGATCAACTGTTAGATAGAATTGACATTATTGATGTCATTTCACCACATGTCACCCTAAAAAAAGCTGGTAAAGATTACCAAGCTCTCTGCCCTTTTCATACCGAAAACACACCTTCGTTTACTGTCAGTCAAAACAAACAGTTTTATCATTGTTTCGGCTGTGGAAAACACGGCTCAGCGATTGGTTTTATGATGGAATTTGAAGGCATGGACTTTATTGACAGCATCGAAACCTTGGCTCAATCAGCAGGACTTGAAGTTCCGGTACAAGGCGGTTACAAACAATCAGAATCCAGCAAAAACCTTTACCAAATAACCGATGATGCCAATCGTTATTTTAGTAACCACTACAAAAACTCTGAATTTGCTCAAGACTACATTCTAAAGCGCGGAATATCTGCTGAAACCAGCCAAACATTTCAAATTGGATTTGCCCCCGAAGAGTGGGATGGATTGATCAAGCACTCAAAACAGCACAATCCTAACGAGCTATTAAAAGCAGGCTTAATCGTCAAAAATGACCATGGAAAAATCTACGACAAATTCAGAAGTCGTATCATGTTTCCTATCCAGGACAGACGCGGAAGAGTCATTGCATTTGGTGGCCGAGCAGTACTGGAGGATCAAAAGCCCAAGTATTTGAACTCCCCTGAAACTCCTCTTTTTCACAAAGGCAAAGAACTCTACGGTCTCAATATTGCTCGAAAACACAGCAAAGAAAAATTCATTATCGTAGTCGAAGGCTACATGGATGTTATTGCCCTGCATCAAGCTGGTTTCAAAAATGCAGTAGCCACCTTAGGCACTGCCACCAGCCAAGCTCATGTTGTCACCTTGTTGCGCAGTTATGAGGAAATAATTTTTTGTTTTGATGGCGACAAAGCAGGAAGAGAAGCCGCTTGGAAGGCCTTAAAAACATCACTCCCAGTGTATCGGGATGACAAAAACATTCGCTTTCTATTTTTACCGCAAGAACACGACCCTGATACCTATGTTAAAACATTTGGAGCCGATGCTTTTACCGATCAATTAAAAAAATCCATTTCTCTTTCTCAGTTTTTACTGAAACGCCTCACAAGCCAAGTAGATATGCAGTCCATCGACGGCAAAGCCAAATTTATCGACACCAGCAAATCCTATGTAAATGAGCTGCCCAAAGGACAATTTCGAAAACTGCTTGGTGAAGAAATTAGTCATTTGGCCAAAACCAAGGTCAATTTTGATCAACCCACAGAAAAACAAGCCACAACAACAAACAAGGAGCAATGGACACCAATCAAAACAACGATTGCTATACTGCTTAACCACCCTCATTTGGCAAAAATATTCCCAGAAGAATTTGACTTTGAAGGCTTAAATAAAAATGGTACAAAAATACTGACGGAAATAGTTGATTTCTGCCGTCTTAACCCCAATATATCAACCGCTGTACTAATAGAGAAATTTCGAACACACAAGGCCTATGAACATCTCAGTGCATTGGCTACCGTTCCATTGAGTTTAAACAGTGAACAATTGTTACTTGAGGTCAAAGATCTCAGAAAACATTTTGATTCTACAGTACAAAAGAATAAAATAAACGCCCTGAGGCAAAAGCAAGCACAACACGGTTTAACCGCATCAGAAAAAATGCAACTGGTTAAATTATTAAGCAACCAAATAAAGTAAAAATCTATGGAACAAAATATAGAAATCAAGTCAGCAGCTGTTAATCCACAGTCTCAAATGAAACTCCTTATTTTAAAAGGAAAAGAGCAAGGTTATCTTACCTACGCTGAAATCAACGATCATCTGCCTGATGATATTGTTGAAACAGAAATGGTCGAAGATGTCATTCAAATGATCAATGACATGGGCATACAAGTCTATGATGAAGCCCCGGATGAAGATGAAATATTACTCAACGACGATGCAGCCAAAGAAGACGATGAAACCGCGACCGAAGAAGCCATGGCTGTCCTCTCTGCTGTTGATGCCAATATTGGTCGTACGACTGACCCTGTACGCATGTATATGCGCGAAATGGGCTCGGTAGAACTACTCTCCAGAAAAGAAGAGATTGCCATTGCTAAAAGAATTGAACGCAGCGCACATTTCATCATCGAAGCCATTGCTAAGTTTCCTAAAACAGCCGAAACCATGTTAGAAGAATTGGAAGACATGGACATCGAAGGCTTTAAGCTTCACGATGTGGTTTTAGATATTTACAATCCTCACGAAGAAGCGGTCATTCCTAAGGTTAAAAAACCCACCGACATTGTCGATGAAAACGAAGAAGAGGAAGAGGAAGAAGAAGATCAAGGCTTGGATCCAGCAGAAGTTAAATCTCGCTTGATTGCTGTACGTAAAATATACAAAAAATTCCTTAAATCCGTTGACGAAAAAGGTCTTGCACAAGACATTCAAAAAAAATACTTGCTGCAAATTTCAGAAATACTAGTTGAATTTAAATTTTCAGTTCGTCTTAATTCCAAATTCAACATGCAAGTCAAAATTGCTCAAGAAAACATACGTTACATCGAAAGACGCATCATGAACATTTGTACCGAGCAATGCAATATGCCACGCGGCAAATTTATTCGCTCTTTTATTGGCAAAGAAGCCGATGTCGAGTGGATTGACGGCATTATCGCTAAAGAAGAAAAATTTGCTACCCTGCTTTCTGTTTACAAAGACGAAATTGTCAAACTGCAAACAAAAATGAAGTTTCTGGAAACCCGTTACAAATTAACCATTCCAGAAATCAAAGAAATTAACCGTAACATCACGGTGAACGAAGCCAAATCACGTCGTGCAAAAAAAGAAATGATTGAAGCCAATTTGCGATTGGTAATTTCTATTGCCAAAAAGTACACCAACCGCGGTTTACAATTCCTTGATTTGATTCAAGAAGGCAACATCGGCTTAATGAAAGCAGTAGAAAAATTTGAATACCGTCGTGGTTATAAGTTTTCAACCTATGCCACATGGTGGATTCGTCAGGCGATTACTCGCTCCATTGCTGACCAAGCACGCACCATTCGTATTCCGGTACACATGATAGAAACCATCAACAAATTAAATCGTGTCTCGCGTCAACTCTTGCAAGAAAAAGGTCGCGAAGCCACGGCAGAAGAATTGTCAGAAATACTGGAAATGCCCGTTGAAAAAGTACGCAAAGTCATCAAAATAGCCAAAGAACCTATCTCAATGGAAACTCCCATAGGTGATGATGAAGACTCACACTTGGGTGATTTTATCGAAGATGGCAACATCTTATCCCCATTAGATTCAGCAACTGTAAACGGTTTAACCAACACAGTGACAAGCTTGCTAGAAGGCTTAACACCTAGAGAAGCCAAAGTCTTACGCATGCGTTTTGGTATTGACATGAACACCGATCACACCCTAGAAGAAGTCGGCAAACAATTTGATGTCACACGCGAACGTATTCGTCAAATAGAAGCCAAAGCTCTACGCAAACTTCGCCATCCAAGTCGTTCTGAGTTATTGCGCGGCTTTATGAATTTGTAATAAAACAACTGGCAAATTGTAGTTGCAGTCAAGTTTTGAACTTGAAATGAAAAAATGGGTTTTACCCACCAATATGGGTGGACAGAACCCGAATGGCACTTAGTTAAGGCTTAAAAAGCCGTATATTGTCATCCTCGCGAATGCGGGGATCCAGAATTTAGAACTTGATCCTTGATTTTCCTATGTATTTAATCATTATCGAGTTTCTCTGGATTCCCATTTTCATGGGAATGACAGAGTTTTAAATGATTAACTCGTTTAATAACAATATGTTAGTTCTTAACTAAGTGCCATTCGGGCAGAACCCACCTTATTAAGCCAACTGGATTTAATCTTCGTGTGAATCTTGCACAATCCACCTTAACTTCTAAGTCCAACACCCCTATTTAACATATACAAACAAATACTTGTTAACAAGACTACAAAAAACAAAATAATACCATAAGCTAGATAAATATTAACATCGCTCACGCCTAAAAAACCATAACGAAAGGCATTGACCATATAAAGTACAGGGTTGAATTTTGATAAATTTTGCCAAAACGGCGGCAACAAGGAAATAGAATAGAACACTCCACCAAGATAAGTTAGAGGAGTCAAAATAAAGGCAGGAATTATAGCAATATCATCAAATTTAGTGGCAAAACAAGCATTAACAAACCCAGCCAAAGCAAAGACCACCGAAGTCAACACCACTGTTGAAATAACAATCCAAATATTATAAACATGAATTTCAGTAAAAAACAAAGCAATTAATGTCACAATACTGCCCACCATTAAACCACGTGCCAAGGCACCAAGTACATGACCAAACAAAATAACCCAGTTGGGCATGGGGGAGATTAGCATTTCTTCTATATGCTTGCTAAATTTAGCACCAAAGAAAGAAGAAACTATATTGCCATAGGAATTGGTAATTACTGACATCATCACCAAACCAGGAACAATAAAGGACATGTAATCAAACCCATCCATCTTGCCAATTCTGCTACCAATTAAATTTCCAAAAATAACGAAATACAATGTCATTGTGATTGCAGGGGGCAAAATCGTTTGTGACCAAATTCTGAGAATCCGGATGACTTCCTTGCGTCCTAGAGTAAACAAAGCGGTTAAAGCAACGGCATTCATGCTGATTTCTCCTGATTATTTTCTTGATGGGTCATTTTAAAGAACAATTCTTCTAAGCGATTGACTTTATTGCGCATGGACAGCACTTTAAATCCAAGTGAATCTATTTTTTGAAAAACCTTGTTTAAGGCCTCGGATTTCTTCACATCCAACTGTATTGAAAAATCCTCAGTAAGTTCCGCAGACAATAATTTCAACAGTTCATCACTGGGAGCTTTGTCCAAGTCTAAAATAAAGGTTTCGATATCCAGAGTGGTCAACAATTGCTTGATGGTGGTATTTCTAATTATTTCACCATGATTAATAATGGCAATGTTCTTGCACAATTGCTCCGCTTCTTCGAGATAATGAGTGGTTAATATAATTGTCGTTCCTGCTTGTGCTATTTGCTCAACAAACTCCCACATAGAACGGCGAATTTCAATATCAACACCTGCTGTAGGTTCATCCAAGATTAACAACTTTGGTTCATTCATCATTGCTCTGGCAATCATCAAACGGCGTTTCATACCCCCAGATAACATCCGTGACATACTCTCCCGCTTGTCCCACAATTGCAATTGTTTGAGGTATTTTTCGGCACGTATAAGCGCTATTTTACGTGGCACACCATAATAACCCGCTTGATTCACCAAAATATCCATGGGCTTTTCAAACATGTTGAAATTAAATTCTTGAGGAACCAAGCCGATATGAGATTTAACCTTGTTACGCTCTTTGGCCAATGAATCACCAAAGACCTCAACATCTCCTGAGCTCGGATTGACCAACGAGGATATAACACCTATTAAGGTGGATTTACCGGCTCCATTGGGGCCAAGCAGGGCAAAAATTTCTCCTGATTGAACTTCGAGATTCAGTCCTTTAAGAGCCACCGTACCATTTTTGTATGTTTTTTTAAGATTACTTACTTTAAGTGCAATTGTCATATTCTTCGATTATTTTTTATCCATGGTATATTAGGTCAATCCATCCAGAAATCAACAAATACTCAAGTAATTGCTGATTATTGAGACATATTCATCGAGCAATACAAAACTAGGATCTTGTCCGAGAATAGAAAATCTACTGCAGAAAAGCAGGGTTTGGCGCTTTTTTCCACTGATTCTCGTTAAATAGAGTAACTATTCGCCTCAAATCAGTGAAAAACAGCCCTCAAACCAGCTTTCCTTCGCTACGATTCCTATTCTCGGACAAGCTCCTAGGAGTTTGTCCAAGAATAATGAACAGTATAAGTAATTACTTTTTCTTGTTCAGGCTTAAGAGTCACATTAAACTGAATTGTACTGGAATTTTGTTTGTCATATTTATCAGAACTTTGAGTCAGCTCCCAATTGCTCCAACGGTACAGTGGCTCAATAACTTTCACTTGCGTTGTTGAGTCTTTTTGATTTCTTAATTTTATCTCGAAGGTTTCGGTGATTTCATTTTTACCTACAACAATATTGCTTTGTTTGCGCTCGCCCACGACATCAAATGAATTTCCCAGCTCTATTGTAATGGTCTCGTTTCTTGGAGTGTGATCAATGATGTCTTCACCAATGAATTCCAAAGAATCATCATCCGAATCCAACTGACTGACACGAATCCTTCCTGCAGGAAGAGGCATTCCCAAGCCTTTTTTCTTAGAATTTTCAAAGCTGACAAATGCTTTGACTTTAGGTTTTGCAGAACGCAAATAGTTACGGTCAACAATGGGATTATAATAATGGTGATTGTAAAGCTGCGAGCCGTTGAAGACCAAATCTTTCGAGCACTCCACACCATAAGCCGCAGGAAAAAGTTCAATTTGCTTGGTCGAATTATTTGGCAAATCCACTCTTCTCGATAAAGTATAAAGATGGTATTCAAACAAAGATTTTTCTTTAAAGCCCGATGCAGACATTGGCATAGATTTAGTTTTAGTTAAATACATTTCATTAAGAACCTGCCGTTGCGGCTCAGCCCTATGCACATCACCTGCAATCAATTTCAAACGCGTATTCTCAAAAGAGCTTCCTGCTTGATTGAGTAAACTCACCCACGAGGACAAATCCATGCGGCATTTACCGCCTTCTTCTTGTAAGGTTAAATTATAATCCGCCCACCATGTCATTCCCTTGGTTTGATAAGTAACTCTAGCCAACTCATCACCTGACTTTTCGGCTTTCAACAACCAAAGCAAAGTTGGCTTACTGAGCAAGCCACCTGGCAAGGAAGGAAAAGAAACCGAATCATAGCTGCTCAAGGTAATCACTGAACCGTTCGCTTCTTGCACAATTATTCCACCATTTGTCCCCAATAATTTGCCACGAATGATTTTATTTTGACCTCCAGAGGTTTGTTCTACAATTACTTCTTGGCCAGTATATTTTTCTAACAGCTTTTGCGTGCTAACAATATCAAACTGATAATTTTGATCCAAGACATAAGCTGCACCAGGATTATTGGGGGTAGAAAATGACACGGTTGTTGGATCTATTTGGCTGGTAACATCGGAAAATCGCAGCTCAAACTGTCCTTTTTGCAAGGCGACAATTCTGTCTTGCTTAATCATGGCATATCCAGGGACAGTACGTCCTGGATTTTGAAATTGTTGAGCCGAAATACTTCCAGCCGATGCCGTTGAGTAAACTGTTATGGCCGTATCTTCAGCCTGTGCCTGTGTCATAATCATAAGTGCAATTACCGTATTTTTAAAAAAGTTTTTCATAGAATGACCTAAATAAATATTAATTCAACCACTGCTATCGAAACTCAGGGTTAATCGGGTTAAAATCCTGCATTGAACTGCAAGAATAGTATAACACATAGAAGAATAACATGAAAAAAACAAGCATTATAGTCAGCCTTTTAGTTTTAAGCTTTCAACTAGTCGCTCAAAATAAATTTCCCGAGATAAAAAACCATTGGTTGCGTGCAGCACCACCCAATGCCATGATGTTAGCAGCCTATGGTCAACTGACAAACAACACCGGCGAAGAGCAAATTTTGATTGGTGCCTACAGCCCAGATTTTACAATGGCAGAAATCCATGAAACCACCATCACCAATGGAATAGCCAAGATGGCTCATCAAGAAGCAATAACACTGGCCAAAGGCCAGACTCTTAAGTTTCAACCCAATGGTTTACACATCATGCTAATGCATCCCACTGGCCCCATTAAAATAGGAGAAAAAATTAAAATTTGCTTAATTTATAAAAATGGCGAAGAACAAGAAGTGCAGCACATTTTTTTTCCTGTAGAAAAAAAATAAACCATGAAAAAATCTGATTTCAACTTTGATTTGCCCAAAGAACTTATCGCCCAACACCCCTGCAAAACTCGTACAGGAAGCCGCTTGCTTGCACTAGATAAAGTCACAGGAAAACTGCAAGATTTGCATTTCACTGACATTGTTGATTTTCTAAAGCCGGGTGATTTACTGGTTTTCAACAACACTAAAGTCATCCCTGCGCGCTTGTACGGCCATAAAACTACTGGAGGAAAAGTTGAGGTTTTTATTGAACGCCTGTTAAATGATCACTCTGCAATTGTGCTGTTTAAGTCCAGTAAAGCCATAAAGTTGGGCACGAAAATAATATTTAACAATCACAGTATTCGAGCAACGGCGAAAAAAGGCATGTTCTACCTTATTGAAACAGTTGGCGACACCTCACTGTCTGAACTTATGGAAGAATTTGGACACATGCCACTGCCGCCCTACATCCAAAGGCAAGATCAGTCAGAGGATCAAGAGCGCTATCAAACAGTCTATGCCAAAGAAAAAGGGGCTGTTGCTGCTCCAACAGCAGGCTTACATTTTGATGAAGAATTACTCACAACCCTAAAACAAGCGGGTATAGAAACCGCTTTTGTCACCTTGCACGTTGGTGCGGGCACATTTCAGCCCGTAAAAACAGATTCCATTGATGATCACATCATGCACAAAGAATGGCTACACGTCACTCAAGAAGTTGCCGAACAAGTCAAACGGACAAAAGCACAAGGTCACAAAGTTATTGCCATCGGTACAACTGCGGTTCGTTGCCTAGAAACAGCGGCCTGCAATGGAGAAATTCAAGCTTACCAAGGTGACACCAATATTTTCATCTATCCTGGTTATCAATTTAAAGTGGTTGATTCATTGCTAACCAACTTTCATTTGCCTGAATCCACCTTAATCATGTTGGTTTCTGCCAAATGCGGAAAAGAAAACACCTTAAAAGCCTACCAGCATGCCGTAGAAAAGAAATATCGATTTTTCAGTTATGGTGATGCGATGTTTATAAGCCAATTCTCACAATACCCAAATCTCGATATAGAAAATAAATAAAGAGCTTGTTTATTACTGACATTCTTTAGGCCTATCAATGGATTACACTCTCAATTGCGCATCTCATTTGGATTTAAATTAACCAAAACCGACTGAAGCTTAAGTGGCAATACTGCCTTCACCTTAATCTCCCTCTGCATATCTAGAAATTCAATACTGGAGGCATGCAAAAAAAGGCGCTTTAAACCCATGGCCTTCAATTTTTTATTGAATTTAGCCTCGCCATAACGCTGATCTCCCGCAATAGGATTGTTCGTTGCGCTGGTATGTACTCTTATTTGGTGAGTTCTGCCAGAAAACAATTGGCATTGCAGAAGTGTTGCATGGACAGTAGTGGAAAATTTTTGTAGCACAACAAACTTAGTTTTAGCCCATTTACCTGATTCACTGACTGTTACAGTACGTTCACCGTTCATGCGATTGCTGGTATCCAGTGACAATTCAACGATAAAATCGTCTTCAATCACTCCTTTAACTAGGGCAGAATATTTTTTTATGATGCTATTGCTCTTTGACTGACTATTAAAGTCATTTAATGCCAGCCTGTTTTTTGCTAAGACCACACAACCCGAAGTCTCTCTGTCCAAGCGATGAGCCAGTTGTATATCATCATCTTTAAAGAGTCTTTTACAGATTTCAATCAAACCCACTCGTACACCTGTTCCTGAATGTACCGCTAGTCCACTGGGTTTATTGACCACAACAAAATTATTGTTTTCAAACAGAATGGCTGTCTTAACTTGTTGCAAAAGAGCCTCGCTAATATAAAGTTCGCCACCCTCATCAGCTATTAAGAAAGGGGGAATTCTAATTTTATCGCCAGCTATCAACCGATACAACGGTTTAATCCTTTTGCCATTGGCTCGAATTTGTCCCTTACGCAATAGTTTGTAAATGTTTGATTTACTTATATCTTTAAGAGTTTTTAGCAAAAAATTATCAACCCTCTGCCCATCACTTTGAGCTTGAATGATAAATATGTTTTTAGCCTGAACTTTTTGCTGATTCTCTTCTCTTCTATTTTGCATAAATGCAATCAATACTCTGTCATATGTGAATGAGAAATGTTATCATTCCGCGTTCTATTTAAACAGAAATAAAATAGAAAACTTTAAAAAGAATTTTTAAACAGAATTTAATCACGACATACGGTGAAAAATTCTGAACAGAAGATATTTTCAAAGCTTAATGAAAGGTTCAAGATGAACTTTTTAATGCTACCGATTTTCAAGGCAGGAAGCCCGCAATCCAAAGACACTGATTGAATTTTAGAATTACACCTAAAAATGCTGCAAATGGAGTCAATCGAGCTTTAAAAAAATTAAGAAAAGAATTTATCAGCATTTATCATGCCTCATCAAAATAAATTGGGTCATGAATTATAATACAAATGCAAAACACAAGAGATCTTTGTTCAATTTAAACGGCGAAAAAACAAATAGAGATAAGTAAAGTAAAAACTTCCAGTAATAGCTAGCTAATGACTGGAGTTATACTGAAAAATACTAACTATTTATTGCTCGGCATAATAATTATACAAAAGTCTCTACACAAATAAGTAACAATGAATTTATTAAAAAGAGAGAATGTTTTATAAGAAATCATCCTCTGTCGAAGCAATGGAAAACTGCTTTATATAAAAGAATAGTGGAACACAGGACTCAAATCATTCCTATATGATTTTACCCTGATTGCCTAGCTACAATAAGCCTAGCAATCAGTAATAAAATAATGCATGAAATTTTTAATGCATAGTTTTACCTGCTGTTCTGTACTTATTGTTGTGTTTTGTGACTACAAATACAGGAAACAACAATGAAAAGAATGTTAATCAATGCAACACACTCCGAAGAAATTCGCGTTGCACTCGCCGATGGACAAAAACTCTACAATCTTGATATCGACATCCCCGGTCAAGAACGCAAAAAAGGCAATATTTACAAAGGCATAATCACCCGCGTGGAACCCAGTTTAGAGGCAGCTTTTGTCGATTACGGTTCAAACCGCCACGGCTTTCTTCCCTACAAAGAAATTAGTCGCAGCTACTATACCGAAGCAGCAAACAAAGCCAAAGAACGCCCATCCATTGCAAAAGCAGTAAAAGAAGGCACCGAAGTTATCATCCAAGTTAACAAGGAAGAACGTGGAAACAAAGGTGCGGCCATTAGCACCTATATCTCTTTAGCTGGACGCTATCTTGTTTATATGCCAGAAAACCCGAAAGCAGGCGGCATTTCAAGGCGCATAGAAGGCAAAGCCCGACAAGACCTCAAGAATGTTTTAAGCAAAGTCACACAACCCAAAAACTCAGGAGTCATTGTCAGAACAGCTGGCATTGGCCGAACATCAGAAGAACTGGATTGGGATTTAAATTACCTTGATCAAGTCTGGACCGCAGTAAAAGCAGCCGCTGCCAATCGCAAAGCTCCTGCATTTTTGTACCAAGAAAGTGATATTGCCATACGCGCCTTGCGTGATTATTTGCGCCCTGATGTAGGTGAAATTTTAATCGATGACAAAGAAATATACGAAAAAACACGGGATTTTATGCAACAAGTGATGCCGCATAACCTCAAAAAATTATCCTTTTACAATGACACAACTCCTTTGTTTTCACGCTATCAAATCGAAGGGCAAATTCAATCCGCTTTTTCACGCGAAGTGCGTCTGCCTTCAGGCGGATCAATCGTCATTGATCACACTGAAGCCATGATTTCAATCGACATTAACTCCGCACGCGCTACAAAAGGAGCTGATATCGAAGAAACAGCTACTAACACCAACCTCGAAGCTGCTGATGAAATCGCTCGACAATTAAGAATCCGCGATTTAGGTGGTTTGGTCGTTATTGATTTTATTGACATGCGCAATCACAAAAACCAGAGAGCGGTAGAACAACAGCTGAACGAAGCCGTAGAAAACGATCGTGCCAGAATTCAAACCAGCAAAATATCACGTTTTGGCTTGTTAGAAATGTCTCGACAACGATTGAGGTCTTCCATCAACGAAACCAGTCAGTTTGTCTGTCCACGTTGTTCAGGTCACGGATTTATTAGAAATATTGAGTCACTGTCAGTCTCAATACTAAGAATAATGGAAGAAGAAGCACAAAAACCAGGCACAGGAAAAGTCATCGCACAAGTTCCAACCAAGGTTGCTAATTTTATCATCAATGACAAACGCGAAGAATTGAACAGCCTCGAATCTCGCCACGCAGTTCCAATGTACATCATCGCCAATGAATTTTATCAATCCCCGCAGTTTGACATTCAACGCCTTAAGAAATCCGAAGCCGATGATTTTGACATCAAAGCAGTTTCCTTGAACAAACCAGAAAATGAAGAAGCCGCAGAAAACCAATCGAGTCAAGCGACAGTTGTTAATCATCCTAAAGCCGTTGTTGATGTTTTGGTCCCAGAAGCCCAAGCACCGGTTAGAGATGAAAAAGCAACGGGATTTTCTGGCTGGTTAAAGAGCTTATTTACTTCAAATAGCCCAGCTAAAGCACAGACAAAACCCAAAAAGACAACTGCTAAAAACAACCAGCAGCATAAGAACAAAAGTCACAGTCACAAAAAACCACTGCACACGAAACAAAATAAGACTCAAAACAAACCTCAAAATAAAAATAGCTCAGCGACTAATAAACAAACAAACAAAAAAACCAATGCCAACCCCTACAACAGGAATAGGAAAAAACCTAACCCGCAGAAACAAGGTCAGGCAAAAACAGGGCCGAAACCCACTCAAAAACAACAAGCAGCCAAGCCTAAGCAACACGTTCAAAAAATGCAAAAGCCAAAACAAGCGGCCCCAGCGAATAAACAAGCTGCAAAACCCAGTGATTCTTCTGCTCCAAATGAACAAATATTACAACGTCCTTTAGGCAGTGTCGCTTCTTATGCTGCCAACAAAGACAAGCAAGCTCCCCCTGTGACGGACAAAAATACAATCAAGCAAGAAACAACAGCCGCTCAAAATAAACAACAGAGCTCAAAAACCAAGGCAAGTAATCCTGTCAATAAAACAAAGACAGTTACTGCAAAGCCACAGAACAAGGCCGCTGTTGAAAAAACTCAAGCTGCACCCTCTTCCATCTCAAAGCCTGTGAAATCAGATAAAAAAACAACAATAACAAAAGAAACCGTTGAGAAAAGCGTAAAAACCAGCCCGAAAAAACCAGAAAAGGAAACAATCACAAAAGACGTAACTCCGATTAAAAAGACTACAGAGCAAGAGGATGCAAAGACGAAAACAGCAACAGAAGCAAAAACACAGACTGCAAAAACAAGCAATAGTGAATCAAAGCCCGTTGCTAAAGAAACTAAACTCCCTAAAAAGGAAGAAAGCAAAAAAGTCAGTGTAGAAAAAACTAAAACAGAAGCAAAAGTTACAAAAGAAAAGCTTGCAGAAACACAGAAAAAAACACAAAAGAAGCCTCAGCCAAGTGATACAACTAAGGATAAAACTCAAGTTCCAAAAGAAACTTCTAAAGCCAAGCTTAATAATGAGGAAGAAAATAAGCAAAAACCTGTGAAAAAAACGACTGCAAAAAAAGCCCCTCAAGATGCAGCTGAGGCTAAAAAACCTGTCAAAAAAACAAGTAAAAAGGTCGCTGCAAAAAAATCGGAGCCTGCTGCTAAAAAAACCAGTACTGAAAAAGAACAAATAAAACCAAAGAAAACAAGTCAGAGTAAAGAAAACAAAGAAAGCAAAGTAGAAAAAACAGCTCCGAAAAAGACGGTCAAACCACTCAAGAAAATACCCAATCCCACAGACGGTATAAACTTTGATATCTAAAACATAAGCGACTACTCAACTCTGCGGCCTCTGCCGCAGAGTTGAAATAGCCACACAAACCACAGCTTATCAAGAAACTAATGGCCAGAAATCAATTTATCTAACACTGTCAGTAAAACTCTGAGATATAATAGCGCTTTAGAACATATAAGCACTCCACTTCACTATGGAACTCGTTCAACTTAAAGTTAATAAATCTCAAAAGCCTTTTAACATTCACAGCCCATTTGAACCTGCTGGAGACCAACCCAATGCTATCAAACAATTAACTCAGGGGTTTGAAGCAGGGCTTAAATCACAAACATTATTGGGCGTAACAGGCTCTGGTAAAACTTTCACTATCGCCAATGTTATCCAAAACATACAAAAACCCACCATGGTTATGGTGCATAACAAAACCCTTGCAGGGCAGCTCTACAACGAGTTTAAAGAGTTCTTTCCTGACAATGCGGTGGAATATTTTGTCTCCTATTATGATTATTATCAGCCCGAGGCCTATGTTCCCGCTTCGGACACTTATATAGAAAAAGACGCTTCAATTAACGAATACATCGAACAGATGCGCCTCTCTGCAACCAAATCATTGATGGAGCGCCGCGATGTCATCATTGTCGCCACGGTATCTGCCATCTATGGATTAGGCGACCCACAATCGTACTTGCAAATGGTTATTCCGCTTAAAGTTGGATTAATTATCGATCAACGCGCCATCTTACACCAACTAGCTGAGCTCCAATTTACCCGCAATGACTACGAATTGGCGCGTGGAACTTTTCGTGTTCATGGCGAAGTTATAGACATCTTTCCTGCAGAATCAGACAAACTCGCCGTTCGCATAGAACTGTTTGATGATGAAATCGAACAATTAAGTTATTTCGACCCTCTCACAGGAAAAATCATCAGCAGAGAAAAACAATTAACCGTCTATCCAACCACACATTTTGTCACACCACGCGATCGCATTATTCAGGCAACAGAAACCATCAGAGCAGAACTAACTGAACACCTCAAACTACTGAATGAACAAAATAAATTAGTCGAAGCACAACGCTTGCAACAACGCACCAACTACGATTTAGAAATGATGCGAGAATTAGGCTATTGCACTGGTATTGAGAATTACTCACGCCATCTCACTCGTTTACCACCTGGAGCTCCACCGCCCTGCTTGTTTGATTATTTGCCGGATGATGCATTATTGGTAATGGATGAAAGCCATGTATCCATCACCCAAATCGGCGGCATGTACAAAGGAGACAGATCACGCAAGGAAAATTTGGTGGAATACGGCTTTCGCTTGCCCTCAGCCTTAGATAATAGACCGCTTAAATTTGAAGAGTGGGAAGAGCGTACACCGCGGATGATTTTTGTCTCCGCCACCCCCGCCCAATACGAAGCCGATCACGCCTCACAAACCATTGAGCAAGTGGTCAGACCAACGGGCTTATTGGATCCCATTATAGAAGTTCGTCCTGTGGGCACACAAGTAGATGACTTACTCTCTGAAATCAAGAAAAGAGTGGTGTTAAAAGAGCGTGTTTTAGTAACTACCTTAACCAAAAGAATGAGCGAAGACTTAACAGACTATATCAGCGAACATTGTTTTAAATGCCGCTATTTGCATTCAGAAATTGATACGGTTGAACGTGCGGAAATCATCCGAGATTTACGCAAAGGTGTCTTTGATGTCTTGATTGGCATTAACCTTTTACGTGAAGGATTGGATATGCCTGAGGTTTCATTAGTGGCTATTTTAGATGCTGACAAGCCTGGATTTCTGCGTTCTGACCGCTCCTTAGTACAAACTATTGGCCGCGCCAGTCGAAACTCCAAAGGCAAGGCCATTTTGTACGGTGACAAGATTACCGCGGCAATGGAATATGCCATCAATGAAACCAAGCGCCGCCGACAAAAACAAATCGATTTCAATAAGAAACACGGCATTACTCCAACAACTGTCATTCGCAAAATACATGACCTTAAAGAAGGCTTTGTCGAATCAACCGACAGTGACATTAATCCATTGTATAAAGTTGCCGAGAATTCGGCGGAATATTCAGTAGATAATCCTAAACAACTCGCCAAGTTGATTATAAAACTAGAAAAGAAAATGTTTCAGCATGCCAAAGACATGGAATTTGAACAGGCTGCGCAGTTACGCGATGAAATCGAACGAATTAAAACGACTCAATTTATTGGAACTTAAGGCATCCCAGAGCTTTCAAGCAGCTCACGCTCTAAATCCTTTAATTTTTTTAAGCCAATAAAGTCATCGTCAGCATCTTTTAAAATTTGCTTGGCTTTATTGATCATTTCAGTAGCCATAACAGAGTCCTTCTTTTGCATAAATATTTTGGCTTTTAATCTGTAAGCATCTGCAAACATGGGATTACGCATCAAAATTTGGTGCAGTGTTGCATTTGCTTCTTCCACTTGCTTTAATTGCAAAAGGGACTCTGCTTTTTGATAGCGTATTTCATCCATCACTTCAGAAAATTGCAAGCTAATAATGGACTGAGTGTATTCGCTGATCGCTTGATCAAACAATTTTATCGCCTCATTGTAATCTTTGTTCCAGTAGGCAATTTTCCCTTTCCATACCAAGACAAATTTGTTGTAGTAAGGGATAGGGAAAATCACAATATATTTCTCAAAATTTGCCAATACACGTTCAAAATTCTCTTTGTCTTCCATGGCTTGATAGACGCTCAAATAAAACAATTCGGCTACTTCACTAAAAGGCGGCTTGGTTTCTGAAATAATAGTATCCGTTTTAGACAAGGCCTGTTGGTATTTATTTTGCAACACCAACAACTGTACTCGTGTCCCTTCAATGGTAAAGAGGTAACTCAGAGGAGCCATGGTGTTTTTGGCCGATTGACTCAAAACTTCCAGCGCTTTGAAAGCTTCATCAATCTGTCCTGTTGCCGTTAAAATCACAATTTTTGCATTAATAACATTAACGATTTGGTGATCAGTTTGACTCTTTTGATACAATTGATCCAACTGAACTAATGCAGAAGTATAGTCTCCCATCATCGCATCAGTATTTGCCATACCAATTTCTGCCAAATAATCCTTGCTACCAATAATACTGGCTTGTTGGTATATTTCTTTGGCTTTTTCAAACATAGAAAATTGCTTGTAAGCATCGGCGAGTTCGAGATACGCTTCAACTTTTTTGGGGTTTACAGCGAGGTATTTCTCAAGAACATCAATGGATTTATCTTGCTGATTTTGTACACGGTATATTTTTCCTAAATTGACAAGTGATGCTTGTTCGTCTCCTTCTAGAGTTGAAAGTTTTTCATACACTTCCTTGGCTTGATCAAGCTTGTTTTCCAACATCAGATATTGCCGTCCTAGTGTGGTCAAGGCTACTGAGCTTTTGGGAAAGAGTTCAGTCCAATTTTCTAATACCAACAAAGCTTTATTGCCATCACCTGACATCGCGAATAAGTTGGCCTTGAGTTGAAAAATAGCTTCTTCGTACAATTTATAGTCCAATTCCAGAGCCGAACGGATGTAAGCAATAGATTTATCAAAATCACCTTGACCTCGATAATATTGAGAAGCTAAAACATGAGCATCAGCAAAATTATTATCCAGTTCGATCGATTTTAGTATTTCCTTAATACCCGCAGAATAATCGTTGTGAAAGGCAACACTGTTTTTAGCAATAATCAGCTTTTTAATGGCCTCAATATTACTGGTTGTATGATCCGAAATACTTAAATCAGGAATAATATTGTCTTTGTTATGCTCTTGAGAAGCTATTAAATATTCACTCACCTGAAAAGAAATTTTATCCAATGCTGTGAGCCACTCCTCATGAGTTTCAGTGAATTCTTTTTGTAATTTTCCACTTTTTGCATCGTACAACTTAGCTGTGAACTCAATGTTTTTACCAATCAAGGCAAAACCACCCATCACTACCCAATTGCGTGAAAATCTCGTGGCAATTTGCAATGCAAGAGGCAGGGGAACATTCTGACCATCATCAAAACCTTTACTTATAATGTCACTGAGTATGTTTTTTGAATCATAAGGTGTACTGACAGAAATAAGAGGCGTGCGCTTCAAATCTTGAGCAAACAACCAAGATGAGCCATAACTTAACCAATTAAACGCCTCTTGACCTGTATTGTTCTGCCAAAAAAAACTGATGACTTTATTAGTAGATTTGTGAGTTTTCTCAATTTTATTAACAGCAACTTTTGAAGATGAAACCAGCGTTTGAATCGCTTGAGGGGGTTCTTTAGGCTGTGCTTCATCAGTTTCTACTGGATTAACCCAAAACTGAATGGCAAAAAAAGACAAAATTAGATTAATAGGCAGCCATGATAACTCCAGAACTGACCAGTGATCTCGTCCTGGTCTCCCATGTCCCCATGCCAAAACAATAACCGAAGGAAGAAAAGTCAGCATACCGACAAAGACGTAGGCCGAAAAGTTTGCAGAGATAGCAAATCGTCCACTCATCCAATCGGCAATTTCTACTGCCAGCCAGACAGCTGCAATATACATGCCAATTATTTGCGGGATTCTTCGTGTAAATATTTCAGCAATTAATGATGTTTTATTCTCCATGTTGTTATCTTAACATCAAATCTTATAGACTAAAACTCAAATCCGGATATAGAAAAAACATTGATGACACAAGCCCTTAATACGCCTAATAAACCAACAAAAAGCCACACTACTCAAAAGAGCAATTAATTTTTCTATCTTAGTTATGCACAACAGTTACTTGCTCTACTCAAATTCATTTTAATAGCAGCATTTAAATAGAATTAACAGGATTTGCTCTGTTGTTATTTTAATTTCTTCCCACAAGAGATATAATCTTTTTAACTATGCAATAATTGAGGAAAAAAATGGTTACAATTACAGTTGATATTGACGATCAAGTCAAAGAACATTTCAATAAATTTATCGAAAATCACGGCACCAATGTCGCCACCCAAGACATTGTCGAAGCCAAAAAGAAGATTACCGAAATCAGAACAGGAAGTACCGATGGCTATATCACCGATCAAGTCAGCTCTTTGGAATCCATGATTTCCATGGTTGAAGACAAAGTCTGGAAAATCAACACATCAAATCTCGAAAAGATCAATGCCACCATTAAATATTTTGTCGATGATGACGATGTTATTCCTGATCATATTCCTGGCATTGGTTATTTGGATGATTGCATTATCATCGATAGCACTATGGATGATGTTTATGACGAATTGATGGATTTTAAAGATTTTTGTCGTACCCGAGCTGTCTATGCAAGCAATAAAGACTTTAGTTTTGAAGACTGGAATGCCATCAAGGAACAAGAAGCAACAAGCCGGATTCGTAATCGCATCCTAAGAAGATCGCGACGCAGATAATCAACAACGAAACAGCAAAGAATGAGTGTGGTTAAACAGCTACTAGATAAGATATTTTTCACCTTCGGAGTGATTGTCTTTTTGCAGTTGCCACACTTTATTGATCAATACACCCAACGTCTGGGTGGCTATGCGGAGTCCAAACGACAACAGTTACAAGACTACCAAACCATCGCCAATAAAAATTTTAAGGGCGACCTAAGTTTATTGATTGAAAGCTTTTTAAAAGCCAGTGATAGTGCCGTTCAACAAACGGGCGAGAATATAAGTGAAACAAAAATGGATGTTTTTTTGCTGGAAGATGATGTTGAGAAACTCAACAGCAACAGTTTGTTCAGTAAAGTTGTGTATTTATCTACAAATCTTCGTTACGACTTGGCCAAAGGCACTTTGCAATCCTTTCAACCGGGCATTCCTTTTAACCTTTGGGCTTTATTATACGGCCTTATTGGTGGTATTTTGTTTAGTTTACTGTTTAATGGCACCACTAAACTCCCTCGTTTAGTGATGCGCAAAAAACAGAAATCCTTATCCTCTAAACCCCACTATAAAAACGTTACTTAGAGTTCAAGCAACTATTGGGATTACTTCAGTAATGAAGCCACGCGATCCCAATTGATTAAATTCCAATAATTTTTTAGATATCCGCCGCGATCATTGCGCGCATCAACATAATAAGCATGTTCCCAAACATCGCAAGTAAGAATAGCGTGATAGCCTTCGGTCATTGGTGTTCCAGCGTTAAAAGTATTGACCAACTGCAATTCACCGTCTTTATCTTGCACCAACCAAACCCAACCCGAACCAAAAGTCGCTAAACCTAAAGCATTAAATTGCGCTTGAAAATCAGCAAAAGAACCAAATTTCGCATTGATCTTGTCAGCCAATTCGCCTGTAGGTTCGCCACCACCCTCTGGGGACAAGCCATTAAAATAAAAAGTATGGTTCCATACTTGTGCGGCATTATTAAAAACACCTCCATCTGATGAAACAATAATTTCTTCCAACGACTTTCCTTCAAATTCGGTGCCTTTGATTAAATTGTTTAAATTTGTTACATAAGCATTGTGATGTTTGCCATGATGGTAAGACAGTGTTTCTGCCGAAATGTGAGGCTCCAATGCATCTTGTGCATAAGGCAATGCTGGTAATTCAAAACTCATATTTTTTCTCCTAAAGTAATGTTAAGAGACCTTTGCATAACTAGTGTGACGAATAAAAAATGATTAAATTCACCAGCTTTTTGCCAAAAATTTCGCCAATAGCCGGCTATTACCTTCAATTTTTGACTCAATCTGGCAACAATCTCTATTTTTTCTTTCGCCACATAGTTATGCAAAGGTCTCGTTAATTTTTTCGCCACGATTATAACAATCCTCAAATATATTTGTTTGTTTTATTGCAATTATTAGCTTTGTTTAGTGGACTAATTTTCCAGATAGACTCAATAGCCCTGTCTTTTTCAAATTTTATGACACCTTTAATGTATGATTGACGTATATATTAAAACATGGAGGTGTTTAAATATTGTTAGCCCCTTGTTTTTTTGCAGTCACAAGACTAAACGAGTTTTACTGGCTAAAAATTAGCCGACACAAAACACTGAACAAATAAGTCAATGCTTGTAAAATAGCAGCATAAATTTGATTAATCTAGCAACAATGCTTATGATTTACTTTTATTACATCTTTGGAAAAATTGAATGACAACTGTACTGACAGGCATAACTACAACTGGAACTCCACATCTTGGAAACTATGTTGGCGCGATAAAACCAGCCATAGAAAAGAGCAAATCCAGTGATTACACAAGCTATTTCTTTTTAGCAGATTTGCATGCATTGATTAAATGTTGGAACCCCGAACAAATCGCGCAATCAACCAAAGAAATTGCAGCCACATGGCTTGCATTAGGGCTCGATACTGACTCAGCCATGTTTTACCGCCAGTCGGATATTCCCGAAATCCCAGAACTTACTTGGCTGCTCACTTGCATGTGCTCCAAAGGACTAATGAACCGCTCTCATGCCTACAAAGCATTGGTGCAAGAAAACACAGAAACAGGAGCCAATGACCCCGACAAAGGCATTACCATGGGCTTGTTTTCTTACCCTGTTTTAATGACGGCCGATATCCTCATGTTTAATGCCAATGAAGTTCCTGTGGGCAAAGACCAAACACAACATTTAGAAATGGCTCGTGATATTGCTGCACGTTTTAACCACCATTTTGGTGAGCATTTTGTTATGCCAAAAACCATTGTCGCTCAAGATCAGGCTGTCTTGCCAGGGCTGGATGGCAGAAAGATGAGCAAGAGTTATAACAACACCATTCCATTGTGGTTGCCTGAGAAAAAATTACGCAAACACATCATGAAAATCAAAACCAATTTATTGGAACCGGGCCAAGCCAAAGATCCTGATGATTCTTTTGTTTTTGATATTTACAAAGCCTTTGCCAGCAAACAACAAACAGAACAATTCCGCCAAGCTTTTGCCGATGGAATTGCTTGGGGTTCTGCCAAACAAGAACTTTTCGAATTGATAAATTCTGAATTGGCCGAACCCAGAGAGCGTTACAACGAATTAATGTTACAACCCGAACGGATTGAAAAGGAACTGCAAAAAGGCGCTATTAAAGCGCGAGAATTTTCTGCACCCTTCCTAGCTAAACTCAAGAAAGCCGTCGGGATTATGCCTATTTCTTAAAAAAGGGGAAAACTATGATAGACTTTAAAATTAAAGATGTATTTTCAGCACTGTGGAAAACCAAAGAGTTTATGCTCTTTCGCTTTCTGATTTATTTTGGAATTACCATTGCCTATATCTTGGGTACTGGTGCTGGGGCTGGCGTTGGCTGGAGCATGGGTAAAGTGGGAGGCAATACTGAGGCTGGTTTGTTTTATGGTGTTATCGGCGGTTTTGGCTTGGTATCAGGGGTATTGTTCTATCTTCGTGAATACCTATTATACATGGTTAAGGCCGGACATATTGCAGTCATCATGAAACACTTGGATGGCGAAGAAATTCCATCGGGCAAAGGCCAAATCACATACGCTCAAGGCATTGTAAAAGAACGCTTTAAAGAAGCTTCCGTGTTGTTTTTGGTTGATCAAGCAATCAAAAAAGTGGTGCGATTTATTACCGGATTGTTCGAGGGCATTATGACCTTTTTGCCTATTATTCCACAACCCATTGTTAAGTTCATCAGTGCTGTGGTTAAAAACTCAGTCACTTATGTCGATGAAATCATACTGGCTTACAATATAAAAAAAGAAATTGACAATCCTTGGGAAGGCTCCAAACAAGCCATTGTCCTGTATGCTCAAAACTACAAGAAATTTTTGAAAAATGCCGTCTTTGTTACCATTATTAGTTGGGTATTGACCGTGTTAGTCTTAGTCCTCACTTTTGGTCCTATTGCACTAGCGATACAATCAACTGGCTACCAAGGCGGTGCCATGCCTTTTATCATTGCCGTAGTTGTTTCGGTCAGCATTAAGGCTTCTTTAATTGATCCATTTGCCATGACCGCCTTAATTCAAGTTTTCTTTAAGGTCACAGAAGGGCAAGAACCCAACCCAGAATGGGAAGCTAAACTGGACAAAGGCTCAAAGAAATTCCGCGAAATGAAAGACAAAGCCAGCAATTGGGTCAGTGCCAAATTTTCAGCAAAAGACAAAGATAAGGAATCAAAACAAGCAGACTTACCGCCACAATCATAGCACAAGGTTAACAGGTGGATTATTCTGCCTGTTAAGCCAAATCACAAAAATGAAATAAAGGTCTCATTGGTGATGAAGCTTTTTGAGGATTTCTTAGGCGCATTAAGGACGTGTACTCTCCTTGTGAATTTCTATATCGGGATTTGGGTCTTACATTGATTGTAAAGTTTATTTGAACTTTTCAGCTCAGGTGTTATCATAAGACTATTATTTATAAGCTTGATTGAATTTACTTTGAGAACCCTTGCTAACACATTAATATTGCAAATTGCCATGCTCAGTTTTACAACTCAGCTTTTGGCAACTTCGATGATCTCAATAAATACAAAACAGATGGGTGTCAACAGTGTTCTTGAGCACCAGCCTGTCTCACAGATGAGTTCATTGCAAACTGAACAACTGCCTTCGGAAATGAATATGCAGTGTTGCGAAGAAGAATGCAACTGTTCTATTAACGCCTGCCAACCTTTAGCCATTGCCCATCTTTCACCTTTTGCACTCTATTTTATATCCATTTCAAACCAAGCCTATTTTTACAGCACTCATCTCATGTCAATAACATTGCCAACAATATACAGGCCTCCAATAATCGCCTAAGGGCTTTTCAATAATCTCACAGTGTTATCAGTACCAATAACACCCACAGTTAAATTAATATTAAGGAGCATTGACTCCAAAAACTTATCATACAAAACCCAATAGGAGGTTACCATGATTACCAAAAATACAATAAAATTCATCACAACTTTAATTTTAGCCAGTCTCCCTGCTTTTACATTCGCCAATGAAACTGTAAAAACTGAAACAAACACACCGCAAGTCGAATCCGTGCAATTGGACATCTATAAAAGCCCCACTTGTGGTTGCTGTGGAAAATGGATAAACCACATGAAAGATGAGAAGTTTCTAACCAAAGCACACAATACAAACAGCCTTTCGCAACTCAAAGATGAAAAAGGCGTGCCAAAAGAGTACCGCTCTTGTCATACAGCTGTGACCAAAGAAGGTTATATTTTTGAAGGCCACATTCCTGCTAAAATCGTCAAACGATTCTTGCAAGAAAAACCAAACAATGCCGTAGGGCTTGTTGTTCCAGGAATGCCAGTTGGTAGTCCAGGCATGGCCTACCAGAACAAATTTATGCCTTATGAAGTATTGCTCATCAATAAAGACGGCAGCGTTAGCCAATACGCTAAAGTCAATTCTGAAAAGGAACAGTACTGAACCATTCTCAATGGTCAAGCTCGAATTCAGCAGTTTGAGCTTGACTTCTACAGGACACGAAAAGAAAAAAAGTTGAATAAAAGTTAAATAAATATAGACACCCTCTCTTGAGACGCGTCCCCAAATAGTTACAAAATACGCAACTATTCAGCGACGCTGCATTTGCTCATTTTATTCAGTAAAAGACTCACTTGAGTTTATTGCGGTGAATTCGATGCTTGATTGCTGAAAGAATGTTTGAAATGACTAACTCTTTTCTTGTTCAAACAAGTTTTACTAAAAAAAATGAGCAAATACAGCTCTCAGGTTGAGTTAAGCTGAATAGTTACCAAAATACATTCCATAACCATTATTGCCCAGAGCAGTAATATTGTTCCGTACTGTCGCTCTTGGAAAATCTACTGCAGAAAACCGATTTATAAAAACAATGTGGTGTAAAATTCTTACACATCTGTTACTATACGCGACGATTTTATAACACATAGGAAACTTATGGCAAAAGAAGACGTAATTGAGTTTGAAGGCAAAGTAACAGAGACTTTACCCAATACCATGTTTAGAGTAGAGTTAGAAAACGGCCACATTGTGACCGCTCATATTTCTGGACGCATGCGCAAACATTATATTCGCATACTAACAGGTGATACTGTCACTGTTGAATTAACCCCTTATGACTTGTCCAAGGGACGCATTACTTTTCGTAAAAAATAAATTCAACTTACCTGTATTGGATTATTTGACTTGCCAGCGGTGGGTTTTACCCACCTGCTTAGTTATGGCTTGACCGAAAATAGAAAAACTGGGCTTATTCAACAGCTTCAGAATCAGACTCAAGCAAAGGAATTTTTGATTTAATAGCAAAAGACAATTTATCCTTTATCAAATCAACTGCAACCAATCCGCCGTTACTGAGCTTTCCAAACAGTATCTCATCAATTATGGGTTTTTTGATGTATTTTTCTATGGCTCGATGCATGGGTCGTGCCCCCATGGCTTTGTCGTAACCTTTTTCCACCAGCCAATTTTTAGCATGATCACTCAATTTAAATCGTATGGCCTTATCTGCCATTTGTGTTTCGAGTTCGATAATTATTTTATCAACAATTTTTAGCACATGTTCAGACTTTAGGTGTTTAAACTGGATAGTTGAATCCAATCGGTTGCGAAATTCGGGTGAAAACAGCCTTTTTATGGCTTCTGAGGAATCACTGGAATGATCTTGCTCAGTAAAGCCCATAGAATCACGTGATTGTTCAGCTGCTCCAGCATTGGTCGTCATGATCAGCAATACATTTCTGAAATCAGTCTCACGACCGTTGGAATCAGTTAAAGTCCCTCGGTCCATCACTTGCAACAAGACATTAAAAATATCTGGATGGGCTTTCTCGATTTCATCGAGCAAAACAATAGAATGAGGATTTTGATGCACTTTATCAGTCAACAAGCCACCTTCTTCATGACCGACATAACCAGGCGGCGATCCAATCAAACGCGAAACACTGTGCGCTTCCATGTATTCTGACATATCAAAACGTAAAAGTTTTAAACTCAATATATGCGAGAGCTGTTTCACCACTTCGGTCTTGCCTACGCCTGTTGGCCCTGAAAATAACAAATTGGCAATGGGTTGATCGGCTTTGGCCATCCCTGCTCGTGACATTTTTATTGCGGTTGATAGAGTAGTGATGGCTTCGTCTTGACCAAAGATAACCATTTTTAAATTGCGCTCAATGGACTGCAAACGAGCAATGTCATCGCCGTTTAAATCATTCAACGGAATTTTAGCCATCGAAGCAACAACGCGACGAATATCTGGGGCTGCAATAGGCGTTTTTTGCCGGTCTTTTATTCGGTGCCAAGATCCCGCTTCATCGATAGCATCGATGGCTTTGTCTGGTAAAAACTTTTCGTTCAAGTAACGCGATGTTAATTTGACTGCTTCGACTATGGATTCATTGCTGTATTTGACTTTGTGGTGTTTTTCGAATTCGGATTTCAATCCTTGCAGGATTTCGATGGTTTCAGCAACACTGGGCTCATCGATATCTACTTTTTGAAAGCGTCTAGCCAGTGCTCTATCTTTATCAAAAACTGTCCGTGCTTCTTGTGCTGTAGTCGCACCAATGCACCGAAGCTCTCCAGCACTTAAGGCGGGTTTGAGCATGTTTGAAGCATCCATGGTTCCGCCAGAGACTGAACCAGCACCAATAATAGTGTGAATCTCATCAATAAATAAAATAGAGTGCTCTATCTCTTGAACGTACTTAATGACTTTTTTCAAGCGCTTCTCAAAATCGCCACGGTATTTAGTTCCAGCAAGTAAATTGCCCAAGTCCAAAGAAAAAACAACAGCATCCTGAATCAACTCTGGCACCTCTTTATCTACAATACGTTTGGCCAAGCCAGCCGCGACAGCCGTTTTACCCACTCCAGGCTCACCCACTAGCAAAGGATTATTCTTGCTGCGGCGCAAAAGTATTTGAATGACTCTTTCCAACTCTTTGTGCCGTCCAATCAAGGGATCAATCTGACCGTTTTCGGCTTTTGTATTGAGATTAATGAGGTACTGTTCAACCAAGTTCTTACCTTCCTCCTCATCCTCCTCTCCGTCACTTCCTGCATCGTATTCTTCAATTGATGAGTGACTGCCATGAGCAACAAAACTAACAATATCAAAGCGCTCAATCCCTTGTTTGGCCAACAAAAATATCACTTGGCATTCGGGTTCTTCAAAAAAAGCCACCAAAACCCGATCCCCTGTGACCGTAGGGACTTCTGCTGACTGAGCAGAATAAATAGCACGCTGCATAACCCGCTGAAATGCTGTGGTAGGTTGTGGTTTAAAATCAATATCATCAGGCAAGCGTTCAACAAATTGATCAATATATTGCTGCAACTCCGTTGTTAACAAATCTATATCGCAATCGACTGCTTCCAATACAGTGATAACATTGCTGTTTTTTAACAGGCCAAGCATCAAATGCTCCATAGTTAAAAACTCATGGCGATTAAACACTGCCAATTGATAGACTTTACTGATACATGCGTCTAATTCTTTATCCAGCATTTAAACAGCCTCCATAATACATAATAACGGGTGTGATTGGTCTTTGGCATATTGATTGACCTGCAACATCTTTGTTTCTGCAATTTCGTGAGTAAAAATACCACACAAACCTTTACCACGCGTATGCACATGTAACATGACTTGCGTTGCGCGTTCTTCATTCATACGAAAAAAACGCACCAACACTTCAATGACAAAATCCATTGGAGTAAAATCGTCATTAATAATCAAAACCTTGTACATTGAAGGTTCTTTTGCTTGTTGTTGCGACTCCTCGAAAACCAAAGATTGATTGTCCCAGGATAACTCTTTTTCTGACATGCTTGTATCTACTTAGTTAATATGTATTTAAATTGGTGTTATTTTACACAATAATCAAGAGGAGTTAAGCTGTTAAAGAAAAAAAATCACGAATACTATGAGCTACAAATTGAGTATATTAATTTTCACTAATATGTATTTCGCTAATATATGCTTTTAATAGTTTACAAATGCACGGCTTTGCGATAATCTTTAACGGTATTTTAACTTAACTTAACTATTAGACTCATATCGAGGGGATTTTTGTATGACAAAATTTAATAAAAAATCAATTTTAGCCACGGCTATCACACTGTCATTGGCATTGTCAGGTACGGCCATGGCAACAAACGGTTATTTTTCTCACGCTTACTCACAAAAAGATTCAGGCACAGCAGGTGCGGGTGTTGCTAATGTCAGTGATGTAGATTCACTAACAGGCGCTACCAATCCAGCAAACATGGTCTTTGCTGGCGATCGTTGGGATTTGGGCATTAGCTTATTTTCACCCAACCGCACTTATGAAGTGACTGGAAATCCAGCTCTTCCTGAAGGATTTGCTCCAATTGGTGCTATCCCGAGTTGTAGCGCTCCAGGCCAAGATGCTTGTCAACTGCCTTTCTCATTAGGTCCACAAAGAATAAAATCCGAAAATCAACTGTTCCCTATCCCTAGTTTTGGTTGGAACAAAATGTTATCTGATCGTTCCTCATTTGGCGTCATGGTTTATGGCAATGGCGGCATGAATACAGAATACCAAGGCGGCACTGCCAATGTATTCAATCCAGCTTCAGGCACAATTGTTACTGCCCCTGGTACTTTTGGTGCAGGTACAACTGGTATTGATTTGATGCAGTTGTTTGTGGCTCCAACTTATTCCATGAAAATCGGCGAAAACTCATCTATTGGTGTTAGTGCTATACTTGGCTTCCAACGCTTTGAAGCGACTGGTCTCGGAAATTTTGCTGGCGTGACGATAGCTCCAAACCAACTCTCTAACAATGGTTATTCCACTGCTTTCGGTTATGGCTTAAAAGTTGGCTTCAACTCAAAAATCTCTGATAACATCCGTTTTGGTGCTTCCTACCAAACTGAAACCAATTTTGGCGAATTTGATGAATACCGCGGCTTATTTGCTGAAGGCGGTAATTTTGACGTTCCTTCAACTTGGACTATTGGCATTGCTGCTGATGTTTCAGAAAAAGGCATTTTCTTACTAGACATCCAACGCATTAATTACAGCGACATAAAAGCCATTGGTAACGGCATCGAGCCTTTAACTCAAGGACAATGTTTTGACGCTCTAAATGCAGCCTTATTCGGCGGCAGCCCTGCGGCCTCAGGCCCTGGTTGTGGTGGCGGAAGTAACGGTTTTGGTTTCGGTTGGGACGATATGACCGTTGTTAAAACGGGTTATGAACACAAATATAGCGATGACCTAACCGTGCGTGTAGGCTATAGCAAAACTTCACAACCTATTGGCTCTGATGATGTAATCTTCAATATCTTAGCTCCTGCTGTTATCGAAACACATATTACCGCAGGTTTTACCAAGCAATTGGCTGACAATTCAGAGTTTACTGTGTCATTCATGTACGGTGGCGGCACAAAGGTTTCTGGACCGAATCCATTTGACCCAGGTCAAACGATTAGTATCGAAATGGATCAATACCAAGTTGGATTTACTTATTCAAGAAAATAAGTAATTATTTGATGGAAGAAAAAAGCCTCCTTGTGAGGCTTTTTTTTATCTACCCAAATCGTAACTACTCACCCCGTCATTCCCGCGAAGGCGGGAATCCAGTGATTTAAAAGTACACTTTTATATATTTTTAAGACTGTTGTAATTATTTTGCTTTTTAATTTTTTTATAAAGGCAATAGGATTCCCGCCTTCGCGGGAGTGATAACGGTGGATGAGTAGTTACCCCAAATCTAGATATAAAAAACACGATGATAATAAAAATCCTTAATACATTCAAAAAAACACCAAAGAGCATCAAAACCCACGAGTTGATACCTTTTCTTGATCTTCTAGTTTCATCACGAGTCTGTATTGCAGTGCTATTTTCTGCATTTGCTCTTGGGCTTTCTACTACAAGCTTAGCTCAAACAGCTAGAGTTCTTATTGTTGGGGACTCTTGGGCGCAATTGCAGTTTGATAACAACACGCACAACCAAATATTTAGCGACAATGGTTATGCTCAATTTATCATCGATAGCAATAGTGATGCGGTAGCTACAGATGGTAGCCGCGCCTCCGATTGGGCGCAAGCAAATCAATTGCAGCTTATTGGAGATATTATCACAACAAACCCACAGATTGACACCGTTCAGTTGACCATCGGAGGCAATGATTTTCTTGAGGGTTGGAATATTAATTTGACCTTAGCCGAAAAACAAGATTTGCAACAACAAATCAAAACAGACATAACAACCATTGTGCAGTATGTGTTGTCACTGGACAGTCGTATCGAAGTTATCTTAAGTTTTTATGACTATCCAAATTTTGTTGACACTATTAGTGGAACTTTTGGCGCAACATGCAATGGTTTGCTAACGGACATGGGAACCCCAAGTGTACTACAACTCAATAGCGCCGCTAGAGAATTTGAACAAGTCTATGCTCAAATTGCAACGAGCAATTCTCGCGTGTTTCATGTGTCTCATTTTGGCTTGATGCAGTCGTATTTCGGATTTCCTGATTTAAACATTCCACCTGGAAGCCTCTTACCTCCAGGAGACGCCTCCCTGCCCTCTCCACTTGAGGCCATGCGTGATTTCATAGTCGCCAGAGATTGCTTTCATTTGAGCCCTCTTGGTTACCAGTACTTGGTTCAAAATTCCTTTGACGGCTATTTCCATGCTCGTTTTGATACGGTATTCCAATCAAGTTTTGAATGACTCCCAAATCCTGATAACGTAATTTTTTTGTTGAAATTTCGAGCAAAAAAAAACCGAATCATTATTATTGATTCGGTTTTTTAATTTTGTAATGACTGTTTAGAGAGTCATCTGAAGTATGTCAATCTACTTTTATTCAACTTTCTACTTTTATTCAACTTTCTACTTTTATTCAACTTCAAAGTTCATTAGTTCAACGGGCACTTCACCAGCCCCTTGTGTTCCAGGACTCCCCAAATCACCATCTCCATAAGCAACACCAGAAGTTGACCAATTTGCCCCAACATTATTATCCGCAGTATCAGGACCAACAAAATACATTGATGCACCAGTGGGATCAGGGAAAGTTGCGCCATTATCCCATGCCACACGATCTCTTAGAGCTGGTACTGTATCTGTAAGGATTAACTCATCAGAACCATTTGCTAAGGCTATTCCAGTATATTGATAAGCACAGGTTACACCACCATTAGTGGCAGCCACAGCATCTATACACAGAACAGCCCGTCCACCAGCCACTACATTTAATGCTCCACCATTACTGATAACATGCGAATTTGTACCATCATCAGATATAGTCCAACCATTTATATCGATAGTACTCCCTGTTGGGTTGAATACTTCGAACCATTCGCCATTTGCATCACCCACTGCGGCTGGATTTTGCATGATTTCTGAAACCATAATATCTTGGGCATTGACCAACACTGCATTTGCGAGTAACAACAATACTGCTAATTTATTCATAAAAACTCCACTTAATTTTGTAATTTTGTACTTGAACATACGCAATTTATTTCAACAAGTTTCTGGTATTTCTATCTCTTATTTTTAGTCAAAAAAAGTGCGATCGCTTGCATTTAAATGACAAATTACCGAGTATTCTTGTTGTTCTTAAAAATCTTAAGGAATCAATCATTCTGTTTTGTGCCCAAGAGGTTTTTCGGCTTCGATAAACTTGTTCCAGTTTACATTCTTTTTCTCGTGGATAAGAGCGTCGCTGTGATAACTGTGGCAGCTACTGCATTGATCGGAACGGCCACCAGATTTATGGCAAGTCTGACAGGTTTGCTTTTTCATAGTTGCGAAATCAGAATAATTTATTAGATTTGTTTGCTTGTTTTTATCACTGCTTAACTGATGGCATTTTTTACAACTTACACCTAATATCAAATGCGGTTTGTGGCTAAATCGTGTGCTTAAGGCAACCGCATCTTGCTGCCAAACCCATGCAGTTTCATCTTCATTTTCGACATGGCATTTTTGACAATTAATACTTTTCTTTTTTTCTTTTAACCAGGCAAAGTTTTCTGGATTTAGCCAATATTGATCCATTAATGTTTGCTGAACAAAGTCTTTGTGCTGTTGAGTTCTATAACCCAGCTCCAAAGTTTTTTGATTGTACTGAATATACCATCCTTGCACCGAGTTAATGTCTTTTTTGCCCCATTGTTTTTTCAATTTCCTTAATTCCAAGCGCCCCATACAAGCACCTTGAGCTGTTTTGATATTGGCTCCTATAGTTGCATCCAAATCGGTGAAAAATTGCTGAATAAACAAAGACAACATGTCAGAGTTGATATTTGTTGTTCGAATTAACAGGTCTTTTTGTTGTTTGGTTAAGTCTTTTTTATGATTTTCCCACCGAATCGCTTTGCCTGATTGCAAGTCCCATAACAATTGCTTAAATGACCAGGCCAGTTGCGTCATAGCTGCAATTTCTTCTTCGCTTGCTTTTCTAATTTTATCAAAACGGGTTTTATTCTTTTTTAACAGAGTTATTGCTTTTTGGGCTTTGGGATCTGCTTGCAAAAGACTGAGTGTAATCGGCGAGAGTGATTCCACTGTATTTAAACCACGCACTCTGCAATTTGGCCACAATCCTATGGCCAATTTTTTAGCGTCTAACTTGGGTACCGTTAGCCAACTAACGGCTGAGGCTTGTTTACCACCAACATTAAGTATGTCTTTTTGCAAATGGCAGTTAGCGCAAGCAGAATCAAATTTTGGCATGGCAACAACTCCAGTTGAATTTTGCATGTGGCAACTCGAGCAATCTTGAGGGCGCGTACTTTGGTACTTTTCTTGTTTGAATCGCTTGATGTGTTTTGCATGATCAAACAGCGGTCTTTGTTGCTTAGGTTTTGGGAAGTTGGTGAATTCTGGGTGACTTTTATCAAAGCCCGAATAACTCTGTTGATGGCAATTTTGACATTGCTTGTTATCAAGTTTTGCTTGGATTCCTAAGGCTCCTTTGTGCTCTTTGTGGCATTGATGACACGCTATTTTGTCAGTATTTTTACTCGCAAGCTCTGGGTTTAGCCGGTGCTGAATCTTTTGGATTTGTTCGCTGTTGTTATTGTGTGCTTGCATTGCAGGACCGTCAAATTCATGGCAATTTGTGCAGGAATAGCTTTGTGCTGGTTGTGGGCTCCAAATGTTTTTATTACCAATAATCCACCACTCAGAAAATGTTTCACCACTATTTATATGGCAAGTATCACAGCCATCACTGAAACGGTGTTGAAAGCTTATATTCCCTGGTTTCATCCATGTTTTCATCTGCTGTGATCCGAGCAAAATTGCTAAAAAAGCGGTGCCTAATACAACCATCCAACTGCTCCATTTGCGCCTTTTGTTTTTATTTCCTGCCAGCGGTCTGCACGGAGGATAGCTTATCGAACAGCTGCCATATTCATCAGGCCCTTTTAGGCATGGGCCTCCGTATTCACTGGCTCTGTTGCATTTGTATTCACCGTCTCTGCCTTGTGGTTTGCAGGCGTGTCTTTGTCCTTTTTTGGCATGAGGGCAATTGCCATTTTTTTCTGGGCCATTTTCACAGGGACTTCCAAGTCGAGCTCCATCGCATTGCCATTCCCCTGTTTTTCTGTCATAGGAGCTTTGCTTGTGTCCAGTTAATTGAATGCGATCTACCATAGTTTAACAATCTCAAATGCGTATTGAATCATAACGTGAGCTAACAGTATTATCAAAGTGAACCAAATAACTGGAACATGAAACAATGTCCATTGACGAAGAATGGCTAAGGTCGAGTACTGCCAGTCTAGTATGTATTTATGGATAACAAGTTTTTTCATTCTTTGCAGTCTTTTTTGGTTTTCAGAATCCAAATAACGTTGAATAGCGTTCAATTCGTGAATGTGTTTATTCAGTTGTTTTCTGTGGATAAAAAGTTTAAAACCCAAGTGTCCGCATCGGCTAAATATCGCTATTAAATTTTGGTTGTAATAATCCACCAACGGTTTTCCTGATGGACTTTTGGCCGCTTTTAATATTAATTGAATTGAATGTTCTCGAGTTAAACTTATATGTCCAGGTATTCTGTCATAAATTAATCGTTCACCCTGAACAGAAATTTTGGGAGTTAAAAATTTAGTTAGTAAAAGCCCGATAATACCACTGATTAAAATAATAACAGAACCAAGCCACAATGCTTGATTTATTGGACTAGAAGGCCAAGAAACACCAGCATGCAAAACAAACAGAGCAACACACCAAAAACCACCGTAAATATGCAATACATGCCAACTAGACGCCTTACCTAAAGGCAGTACTGATATTTTTTTTCTGAGTTTATAACTCGACATAAAAAAGGCTAATACGACTAGAGACCAGCCCAAAACAAAATCAACATTGGCCAGTTTATTGTGTTGCAATTGCAACCAATAGCTCAAAGCAAAATAAGCTATCAAACTGCTAACAATAGGTGTTTTGTGTTTTAATATCTTTCTGAAAACCATGCTGATACTTCGTTGCGGTCTGAGAAATTAATACGTTTTAAAGCACCATAAGAACAAGCATTTTCACAGGCTGGTCCCGTTATTTGATCGGTGCACAAATCGCACTTTGTGGCTTTGGTTATGGGTTTTTTTGAGAGTTCATCTAGGATTGGATTTTCTTTCTCATCATTGATTGTGACCATTCTTATGTTGTCATACGGACAAGAATTGGCACAATTTGAACAGCCGATACAAGCATTGTCATTGATTTGTACAATACTGTGTTCAGTCGGACGATGAATCGCTCCAGTTGGACAATCACTTAAGCAAACAGGGTCGATACAATGCATGCAGGCATTTGCAAATGTAAATTGTGCATGTTTTGTTCCGTGGCGTATAAATCGAGGGTTGTTATCGTGCGCACTTGCACAGGCACGAACACAATCATCACAACCGATACAAGCGTTGTTATCTATAACCATGGTTGCTGAGCCATTGATTATTCGTTGTTCAAATAATGTTTCTAATAAGGACTGTGGTAACGGAGATTTGACCCTGTCACTGACGTACATTGGTGCTGCTTTTTTAACAAAAAGTTCATCATCAAACACCTTGAGTCGTTGCCAATGAGGTAGCAAATACTGTATTACGGTTTCTGTAGGAATAACCAGTAAATCCACATATCCCAATGCATATAAATTAAATCGAGATTGCAGTGTGGTATTTTTACTGCTGTGTTCCATAATACTGGTGAGGCCATACAATTCATTACTTACCAGATAACCCGCTGTTTTTTCGTTGTGTCCATAGGATTGCGTGACTTGTACAAAGCCTCCTCGTATGAGCAATAGGCCATCGAGGTGTTGGCCTTCACCGACTATCAGGGTTTTACCTAAGTTGTTTTGTTTTTGTTCTATTTGCCTCAGTTTACCGAGTGTTTTGTACCATCCTTGATCGCCATACGCTTGAAAACGAGACGATTTTGCAACTTGTTCTAGCCCAAGGTCAGCTAAGGTCGCTAATAATGGATTTTTTGTAAACAAAGGAAGGAAATCACGTTGGTGAAACAAATCTTCCACCCAATCTTTAAATTTTTTATCCCATAAACGCAAATCTCGCAAACCTTGCCAGCGTAATTCATAGACCAATACCTCAGAATCAGCGAACAATGTAGCACTTCGAGTGGATCGAGATAGTGCGGCAACCTCACCAAAAAAGCTCCCTGGTTTGATAATAGCCGTTTTTGAATTCTGAATGATTTTAGTGGGGTTTTCGATGGTTCTTACATTCATCCCTGAGGCATTTTCTTGCTTCAATGCACTCGAATACAAGTGCGGATTTCTGTACTCTTTGGTCTTGTGGTTTTGCCAAAGCTGCTTTATGGATGTCCAGAGTTTGTTTTTTGGATTAAACTTTTTTGATAATTTGTTTTTGCTTTTATCCAATAAAATGATTCGCACCTTTCCTTGCAACAACAAGTAGCAACTGTTGCTTGCATCACCTTGCAAAGTAATGACTTCACTGGCTTTGAATTTCTGCATCCTGCCATCATTTTTGAGAATCATTTCATAAGATCTGTTGTTTGGAAAGTGTTCTGGATTAATTAAACTAAAGGGTTCGTGCTTAATTACAGTAAACAATTCTTCACTGCTGAGTACTTTGCCATACGGTTGATCCCAACGATCAGGGCGTTTAATTTTTAGATTTGTAGTTTTCACGCTATTCTTGTGCTTTGCCTTTTGTCTCACCTAACCCAGAAATAATTTTATCTAAGTCACCCCAATCTTGGCTTGGTGCATTTTGAACTTGTTTTGCAACCATTAAGAGTTTTTTTGATAATTCGGACACGGCTTCGAGTTTGCTTGTATCTAGCTGTGCAACCGTGGTTTTTAATGACTTTAATTCGGTGCTAGTGTTTGTCTCTGTTATTTTTTCAATTAAAGCTTTGGATTTGTTGGCTCTAGCTAGCATGGCTACTGCATACTTCCCATTCTTGTCTTTCGCTTCTGAATAAGCTTCTATTGCTTTTTGCAGCTCTAAAACAGCACCAATCACTAACATTTTACGCAGTTTTGTAGCCGATGCTTTACGGTTTTCTCCGTCCTTTGAGTGAAATGTATTATGTCTAATTTCGCCTTGACTCCAGCTAACAAGATTGAAATCACTGCCTGCTTCGTGACCACCTATGTTGACCAGTTTTTCATTTTTTACCAAATGACAATCCAAACAATTGCCAGCGAGTTTAACAATGTTTCCTGGTCGAATCATCCCTGCTGCTTCTGATTTTGCCCACAAGGTTTTCTCTTGTTCTGCTGTCTTATCTTCTTCAGAATGAACTTCGTACCATTCTTTTCCCGCACCGTGACAGGATTCACAAGACACACCTGCTATTACATCTGTTTCTCCATCGTCTGTTTGCAGTGTTAAATGACAGTTCTGACAAATATCACTTTCTATAACATCTTCAATAGTGAGTTTTTCGGCAATACTCAAGGCCTCATCTTGCTCTGGCATGTTTTCGAATGTTTCGAAATGATGTGTTTTTTCCCAAATTGAATTTTCGACATCGTGGCATTCAGTACATTCATCAGGGCCTATAATTTTGCTAGGGTCTGATGCTAGTACAAGAGTACTGTACATAAAAAATAGGCTGATAATAATACAATAAAAGTTGTTCATGAATTTTCTCCAATATTAGGCATCTAGTGTTAAAGGCGAAGTTGGGGCAGCAATACACATTAAACAATGACCTTCTGCAACTTCTGTTTCGGGTTTTCCATTCGGATATGTAACACTTCCAGATAGAATGGCAACCTCGCAAGTTCCACATTCACCACAACAGCAACCACTGTCTATAGGTATGGATTTGTTCTGAGACATTTCTAACAAGCTATTGTGTTCTCCATTCCATTCATGAGTTTGATCACTTTGTTTGAATGTGATGGCAAAAGTACTGTTAGTTTTTCTCTGACTTTGGCTTTTTTGAATGCTGGCCGCTCCAAAAGCCTCGTGATTGATGACCTTGTCAGGAACATCCCATTGTTTAAGCCCTGCAATATTTTCTTGCATCATTGCAGCTGTTCCGCAAATGTAAAATTCTGGTTTTTCAGTGTGACTTAGTCGCATATATGAGGGTAAATTACTGAGGTGCTTGATGACCAGCTGTGAATTTATATAGCCTTCAACATCATAATCCTGTCCTAAGACATCCGTTTTTAAAGGTTGAGAGTATGCCAATACCAATGAAAAAGAAGGATGTTTTTCTACAGTTTCTCTTAAATGACTTGCTTGAATTACATAGCGGCTATTTCTGGCTCCGTAAAACAAATAAACCTTTCGTTCTGCTTGATGTTCGCTGAGATAATTTAGCATCGCTAGCAAAGGTGTAATACCAACACCATTGGCCATTAATACAACCGGTTGTTGTGATTTCAAATTTAAATAAAAACGTCCTTTGGGTGCTTTAATGTCTATTAAATCACCCTCTTGGATATCACGATGCAACAAAGAGGAGCTTTTCCCTGCTGGTTTGTTGCCGTTTTCTGATAGGTGTTTTACAGTAATAGTGTAGTTGTTCTTTGATTTGAAGCAATCAGATAAAGAGTAACATCTGACGATTCTTTTTTGGTTGTGTGGTTGCAGACTTACAGTAATATGTTGACCCGGTTTATAGTTGGGTATGGCCTGCTTGTCATGAGGTGACAACTCAAAGGTGCAAATGTCTTGACATTCGGTGGTTTTGGAAACAACTCTAAATTTCCTTAAACCGCTCCAGCCACGTGACAATGATTGACTTTCCTGCTGAATAGACGCCTCAGCAAGAAGCATTTGTTTGATGGTTAAATTTTGCCATTTTCTGTCAATTTTAGTTTGCCTGATTTGTCGGTACAAACTTATAATTACCTGCAACATCAAAAAGCCTATCAGGCTGAGACCTGCCCATTGGAAAATTGTAAAGTGAGAAAAATTCAAAATTGTAACCCCAGTTCACTACGTAAACCATAATTTGTGCCTTGAAAAACATCATCGGCAACATAGGCATCGAGTTGCCAAAGCCAACGACGAGAGATAGCTTTTTGAAACCTCAAACTAATCGCTTTTAGATTGTTTCTTTGGGCAATAAGGCTTTGTTGTTTGAGAGCAAACTCAAGCATAAAATTACTCCTATCACGATTAAAAAACCATTGGTAGCCAGTTGCCAAACCATAACTGTTATCAGTATTATCCGACAATGCTGAATTGAAATTTCCTAAGCCTGGTGAGGCAAAACTAATGCCAATAAGACCGATTGAACTGCCCACATCTTGATCTTTTGTTGCCGCCCTGTATTGATCAAAGCCAGCGTAGAAATTAACATAATATACATTGTGTGAGGTTTTTAAATTTCGACTGAGTTGCAGGGTCAATAGTGTACCATTTCGCATGTTTTTTGTTTCTTTTAGAGCTGTAAACGAACCATTTAAGCGCAGAGTACTATTCCAATGACCCATACGTTGCGTGCTTGAAAAGCCATAAAAACCGCCATCTGCTTCGTTGTTACTGGTCATGTACGCAATATCCATTTCTATGGTTCTTTTCCATGTATCTGTTTCACTGAATAGTCCATAAAATCGCGCACTGTCATCACGAAGCCCATCGGCTCTGTTAATATTATTCCACCCATAAACAGCACTTAAGCGTGTTGAGGGTGAATTAGGAATAATATGCATGTTGTTTTTAACCAATACCAATGCATCTATGGCATCATTCATCATAACACTGTCTTGAAATGCAATAACCTGCCGACCAAAAGAAAAGGCCATATCGTATTTTTTACGTTGTTGATTCTTGTGATTGGGCAACAACTCACCGATATCACCTTCAACCCAAAAAGTGTCTATATTAGAATTTAATGATTCAGTATAGCCATTATTTGCACCTGGTGAAAACTGATACCTGCTAAATTTAGAACCTTTGTTGAAAGGTGTGAGTCCAAGCAGCACCCTCTCGGTTGCACTGAGTTGTAGATTAAAAAAAACATCGGCTCGAACAGCAACTTCATTGCTGTGTTGTTGTCTTGATTTTTTTTGTGTATTGAAGGCTGTTCTCGCACTGCCTAACAAATACAAAGCGGGTTGCCAAACAGCTCCTGATGGCAATCGAAAGCCATTTTTAATTTTGCCCAATCCGAGTAACTTTGGGCCAATTTCAATCGGCGGTTTTGTGCGAATCATCTTACAGGGTGATTCAATGGGTAAATCTGTTGCGAATGACCAGGGCTTTATTTGGCTTTGTTGGCAGTTTTTGTCTCGACTATTGCTTGGGATAATCGTTTTTTTGTTTGATAAATCAAGTTCGGATGTTGCTAAAAGTTGCTGGCTTGAAAACAGAACAGAAATGAAAAGTAATGCTTTATTCATGGTTTGGAACTCATGTTTTTGCACAGAGGAGTTGAGAATTGGCATTGTGATTTAACAAAATCTTTTTTGTTGCATGCAGAAAAACCATCTTCAGTGTCTGAATGCAATTTTATTTTTCCAGTTTTACTGATGCTAAAATGCAAACTATCAATAGTTACTGCACCGGCAACAACACGTTCGGCTACTTGTTTTTCTGATAGTTCATAATCAAAACCAGCTACAGATATCGCATGAACCAAATTAACAGGCACCATCTGCCATATCAATTTCGCATTAACGAGCAATGGCCATTTTAAGTTGCTGTTGTTTTTAAAGGTGTAATTAGCAACTCGAGCTCCCTTTGCAGGAATGACTTGACGGTGTTTGCGTGCTCCCAAGGGGCGGCCATAAATAACGCTTGGCCTTGTTTCGGGTCGAATAAATGGTTGCGCAGATAGGGATGTATTAATAGCAAGTACTTGTTCACGCTCCCCTCCTCGTGCAAGGCGAGTTAAAAACTTGGATTGTAGATTAAACAATTGCTTATCTAATGGTAGTTGACCTGCTTCTACGTATTGGCTGTGCAAATCCAATAGGTCGCCATTTGGATCGCGCATCCCTGACTTAAACAGGACTTGTTCTTTTTCATCCAATACCGTTATTTCAATAAAAACCAGACGTTCTGCATCAAAACCTGTTGGTACATTATGACCATTTGTCTGATTGAGAACAGGCAAAGATAATTTAATTTTCCTCCGCTGTATTTTGGCACTTGCTTGACCAAATACTAAGGCATTGGATAACACTTCTATGCGTTGCTGTTGCGCCCAATCTAGTAATTCGCACTGTTCTAACAGTAGGTTTCTAGCTGCTTTTCGATGGCTTTTGGTTTTCCAAACTTTGGGGTAAACAAAATTTAACCCTAATTTTTCTTCTTGCTTTTTATCACCCCAGCCTGCGGCCATATCAAACTTTAGCCAATCCCTTAAAGTCTTAGAGACTAAATTTCTTGGTGGTTTCAAAGGGTGTGGAAATATTCCTGGGTGGATAATAGAATGATCAGGACCTGCAAAATAATGATTGGTTGCGCGCCGTGGTTTTGTCAAGGCCTTGCCAATCTTGGCAGCGGACAACTCATGATAATTTGAGTCTAGCCCTTGGGTTTTCCCCATGTGACAATCTTGGCAGCTCGTTCCATTCTTTGATGCCGGTGAAGTTCTGTAATCACTCAATGCTTCTTCAAGTCTAAAATTATTAACCAAATTGACATCGTGACAAGTTCCACAAAAATCAGAGTCTGACAATGAGAAAAAAGGCTCGATTTCTGCGTGGATCTTTTTTCCTCGGTTGTTTTTATTATCGGTAGAGAGGTTTCGGAATTTCTTTTTTTCTGACAAAACTCTTTTTAATTCATCAGATCCTGTCGGACCCTTAACAGCAGCGACTATAGATCCTTCTTGCAATGACAGTCGCCCAGATATTTTACCGTATTTTTCGGCAACTCTGTGGCAAGTTATGCAAGTAATACCCTCGCGTGATGCTGGGTTTCTGTCTAAATTTGCTAAAGCTAATGGCTCTTTGATTTGCGTACCAACAGGCGTATGACAACGCAAACAAAAATCCCCATTGGTTCCGCTGGTTAACAAATTAACAGCTGTTTGCATGGCCATATATACAGGACTTAATTGCGCATAAGCGTGTTGTGATACTGACCATTCTTTGTATTGCCGAGGATGACAGCTAGCACATTGGCTTGCAGAAGGGTAAATATTTTTGAGATAAAGTTCTTGGTGTTGCTCTTGACTGGATTTTTCTTCTGTGACTTTTGCATAAGGAGCTGTGGAATATATTACAGACCCTAAAATAAGAATAAATTTTATTATAATTGTTATCATGTTCTATTTTGAAACATCATCCCCCGCTCAATGATGATTATACTATAGCCGAATTTATTCATCAATTCAAATTCTATCGAAGCTCTCTCTCTTTTTTTTCAAACACCTTACCAAGTAGTTCTCAAATCCCGATACAGAAATCACGACGCTAGAACAAGCCCTTAAAATGCCTAAAAAAGTCTAAAAAAGACTCATCACCAATATTGAGCATTTTTAAACGAGCTCAACCATAAGCCTCTGAAATCTTCTGTAGTATAAAAGCCTATTAAATGAGGGTAATACCCCATCTTTTAAAGCGAATAAAATCTTAAAGGCTCTATGTAAATCTTTGTTCTATAAAGGTTTTTATCTGGTTTGAAATGGGACAAAACAGAGATAGTCTCGGAATCACGAAAACTTGTAACACATTGATAAATAAGCATATAAAAAATAGCATGATGAAAATTGACAACATTTTTCATAAGTGCTTGTGGGTCTTTATGAAAACTCGAAATGTATTTTTGTGGATAAAAAAATATGTTTAAGCAAACGAATCGGTGAGTTTATAAGCTAGGTTTAAGATATACCCCTATACCCTCGAGGGCTTTTTTAGTGTCAGAAAATTACTAAGCGGCTACTACATCAAAAGTTTTATCTTTGAGCAACCATAAATCATAGTTGTTTTGAATATTCAACCACGCATTAGCCGACTTTCCTGTAAAGGCTTGTAAACGTAAAGCAAATTCAGGTGTGACTGAAACGTGACCATTAACAAATCTTGATAAGTGCTTTCTTGAAACACCTAACATTTCTGAAGCCTTACCAATTGTAATGCCTATTTGCAATATTTAATAAATTCTTCACGTCTTTCTGGAGGCGGACATTCAAAATTAATATAACCATATTTAACGTTAAGTTTATCTGAAAGTTTTTTCATCCATTTACTTGTATGATTCTGTACCACTATACCAAGTATTACACTACCATCTTCATTAAAAAACACATACCACTTTTAACTTCGTCTTCAGCACTTAAATTGTCCCAATACAATGAATACGGCTCACTTGTCTGAACTTCTAGAGTTTCTAACAACTGTTCGTCTCTTGAGTAAATTTTGTCAGGACAGTCAGAATATTGAGGATATATATTCAATAGCAATAGCTTTTCTATATGGTAAAAACTCATTAAGAAACATTAAAACTGATTTTTTTGATCTCTCATTACATAAAACGTATATTTCAATTGAACTCATAATTTATATCCTTATTGCAACCTATCTTTATCAGCACTTACAAACTGCCCACTTTTGGTTTCATAATAATGGTAATTTACACCTAGAATGTTTGAATTATAATAGTCAACTTCTACTGACTTTCCATTAAATGGTTCCATTCTAGTACCTAAATTAACACCTGTTTCTTTAATATAACCAACGCCTATGCTACGCCTGTCCCTCTTTTGCTCGATTAAAAAAACCATCAACTTCTTATTTGAAGTCAATGGTTATGGTGTTTTAAGATGGTTTCAGTTGTAAAGTATTTCCTGACAACTGATGATTTATAGTGATTTTTTTAGCAATGATTCAACTTTCTTGAAAAAATAATAACCCTTATCTTTTGCATCATCGCCAATATTTACCGAAAAGATATTGAGATAATTAAACATCCATTGTTTAACGTATTGTGCCACAAATATCTGAAATTTTGAGTTGTCAAAATCTTCTGATAATTGGGCTTCTTCTAAGGCTTGATAATATTCTAATCGTTTGCTTCTTTCTGAGTTTATTATGGTTATTGGGTAGCCATTTTGTAAAAGGATTAAGTTCATCACTAATCGTGCTGTTCTGCCATTGCCATCAATAAAAGGATGAACACTAACCAGTTTCTCATGCATGTTAGCAGCCAATTCTACAGGGTGCATTGTGTCCTTGTTTTGTAGATAAAATGCAAAATATTCATCCATCAAATCAGGAACTTTTAATGGATTGGGGCAAATATGTTTTGATCCTGAAATCCTTACTCTTACGTTTCGGTACTTCCCTGCATTTTCACGGTCTATTCCCTGTAATATTAATGCATGAATATCGAGTAAGGTTTTGGCATTAAATTCGGTTTCATTTTTGACAACTTCACGAATATAATTAACCGCATCTTTGTGGTTGATGGCTTCTTGATGGTCAACCAGTGGTTTGCCTTCAATAGTCATACCCTTATTAATCACAAGGTCTGTTTCCATTAATGTGAGCGTGTTGCCTTCTATGCGATTTGACTCATAGGTGTATTCAATATCAAAAGTTTCTTGTAAATTTTGAATTTGTGCAGAATTAAGTGGGCGAAAACTATCAATGCAGATTTTTAAATCACTGAGTTGATTATATAATTCAGTTAAATTGTCGGTATCTTCCCATATTTTTGATAAATCTAATTTTCCATGATTCTTGTTTGTTTTTTCCATAATTTCAATTAATGATAAATTAAAACGTTCACGTAAAAGCCCCAACTCTTGGAGTTGTTTTCTATTCAATGTCGAATTTATTTGTGGTTTATCAATTGTCATGCGCTGATTATAACAAGTCTGAAGTATTCGGGTTATCCCTATTTTAAGGAATTTCTTAAAAAGTCAAACAATGATATTTTTAAACGGCTTGCTGAGGAAAAGAAAAAATTGTAATTAAGCTATAATTATTTAGAATAGAAGCAACCGCTAACTTGTTAAACCCATGAATTCAAAACAAGCCAGATAAATCCCAATTGTATCAGGCTACCATTTTTTTGAACAAAGAGCTCAAAAACTGAGCATATGTGTTTGATTAGAGCCTGTTGATGCTACCAAGCTAAATTGAATTGAGATAGCATCAAATGTAGCACCATATAGCAGGGTAAGCATACCTGTATTTATGGATAAAGGTATTTATTTGAATGAGATGCAACTCGTTTTAGTCATGAATATTTGGACTTTGATTGCTTTAGAAATATTCAATGATTTCTTTAGGAATGGAATAACAATAAAGGATGTCGTGGTTTTTTGGATTAGATTGCTTTAGAAATGTTCAAGGTCAGTGCTTAAAAACAGGAGTTTGTTGATGTACAAATGATTCTTTTTTAAGTACTGAGATTGGACATTTATGAAGTGATATAACAAAAAAATGGTGCGCTGTTTGGGAATCGAACTGTGGGAATGAAATGTAACATCATAATTGCTATAAGCAATTGTAATTAATAAAATATATTGAGTTTGAAAATATATAAAATTACTGAAAACAATAGTGTTTTTAGGCTGAAATAACGCTGGTAGCAATTCTCTAATTTGTTATAATAAATTGACTTTATAGCCTTAAAATAGCACAATAAACCAATGCAAAGAGCCACCTTATTTAATCCGATTGATAATAGCCTTGAAACAAAGGTTAAATCTGTGCGTGAAGTACAGAAGTCATTTCTTGGGATTAAGGCTAGTTTGGAATATTCAAAGCAAAATGGATATGATCAAGCTCTTGGTACAAAGGAAGAATTGGACAAGGCTTTTATTCTTACAAAGAATAGTTATAAAGATGCTGTTAAATCGCTATCTGAAGGTGATTTGAAAAAAGCCAAAAGAGAAAATCTTTTGACTACTGAAGAATTTCAAAAGCTATCTGTTGAAAGGCACAAGGTAAAGGTTAAAGAAATTCGCTCTAACCAAATGCGACCAGAAGACAAACAAAATACTAAAGGTCGGACTAGTCCTGATAATCGTCCTCACTCTCACAAAAAATAGTTGTTTGCTTGGCTAACAAGTCTTTAAGGTAGGTTGCAACTGGCTTGGGCTTTCTTCATGCTTTAACAGGTACTGTATTTTGAAGGTTGTTTTTTACTTCGACCAAAGTATTTTTTGATTGGGTTTTTAAAACTGATAAATCGTTTTTACTTGGCATAGGTATCTATTAATTTATAAATTGCATCGAACTGTTGTGACACTCCCCTGTACAGGTAATTGTTTAATCCGTTAATTTTCATTAGTTGTGAGATAGATTTTTCTTGTTCAAAGATGGTATCGAATACTTCAGAATATTTGAGTGGCAGAACTGGAACTTTATCACCAAATTTTGTATGAACTAATTTTGAGATATTTTGACAATCAATACTGTCTTTCCAATCTTTGAAAATATCATTCCTCCCTTTTTTCCTCAGCTTGGTAGCCACTACAATAATATGTTTATTGAAGTTCATCACTTCGGCAATGGTATTTATTCAGGCGTGGATTGCTTTCACTTCATTGTAAATCGGTATCAATACCACATCAGACTGTTCAATGGCTGAAGTGATACTCAAAGAGGTTTTTGAAATGGATCAAGCCAAATCAAAGACAATATCAATATCATCAGGGATTGATGGAAATGGTTCATTAAGGTCAAGACTTATCAAACGGTTTTCAGGAATAAAATCCTCAAATACATGGTAAGGCTCATTGGTTCAAATGGCGTACTCTCTATCTAAAGCAATGTTAGTTGCAATAGGTGTCTTCCCTGCGGATCACTTGGTATTATAAACGGTGATTTTCATATTTATGATTTATCAAATATTTCTCAGAACACAATATATTCAGAAATACCAATAAATCAAATTATTGTGAAAGTATCAATTATTTATGATATTTCGATATACTCGAAATTATAATAAATACTAATAATATCAATATGCTTGATTAAATTAATATGACTAAATATTTTAAAATTATTGAGTAACAAATTAAAACTATATTACACAACAAATAGGGCAGTATTTGACTTGATTTTAGAATGCTTGACAATTTTACTCATCAAAAATGGCTTTTCAGTTGCTTGGTTATAAGCACATCGAAGCCATTTCAATGATTTAGGATTACATAACAGTTATTATGTTATGTTATAAAAATTCATTAATTACATATTCAGCAGGCGGTTCTTCGACTAGATATTTTCCTAGTTCAGACTTGTCTTGAAAACCTCTTATCTTAGATCGGTATAAATCAGCAGTATCAGAATTTTCAATTTCTTTTTTTCTAGCAATTGAAATATCTAAATACTCCTTTTCAGTATCAATACCAACAAATCTACGATTTAATAAATTAGCAGCTATACCAGTGGTGGAACTGCCTGAAAATGGGTCTAGAATCCAAGCATTCGGTTTTGTAGAAGCTAAAATGATTCGAGTTAATACTGATAAAGGCTTTTGGGTTGGGTGTTTAGTACAACTCTTTTCCCAAGGGGCAATTGCAGGTAAAAGCCAAACATCTTTCATTTGTTTATTATCATTGAGTTTTTTCATTAACTCATAATTGTAATAATGGGGCACATCTTTTGATTTCCTAGCCCAAATTATTTGTTCAGTTGAATGGGTAAAATAACGACAAGAAAAATTGGGTGGCGGATTGCTTTTTTGCCAAGTAACAATATTTAAAATCTTGAAGTCCAATTCTGTTAAAATTTGTCAAACGCTATATCAATATCATTTATTTAGTTTATTAATTGCACTATCAAAATCTGATATAAAGTTTTTATCTTGTGCCACTCTAAATTTTTCATATTCGGATGATGTGGTGAGCAAAGCATCTTGATGAGATATCTTTCCTGCATGAGTTAAAATTTCATAACGATTAATTTTTAAAAAGCTATCTAAGATTTCAATCCATTCTTTCATCGTTGTAGGTATATTTCTTTTGGCCTGCAACTCTGCAAAATTTAGATATAATTCAATTAAACTGTTTAACTCAGAAACTTCTTCTTCCGTTAAATAATTTTTTGCTATTGATGTATCAGACTTTAAGATTTTACCTTTTGGTGAGTTCTTCCAAGAAGTTAAACCCATATGTGGCTTATTTGAATCGGCTCTTTTAGTTATTATCTCAGCAGCGGTATTTCCTGTAATTGCCCAATGCAGTTTATTTTGCACTGTTTTATAAAAAGTTTGAGTGATTTCTGAGTTTGGGTCATAATCAATACTGCACTGAGCGTAAATATCAGTGATTTTTTGATAAAATCTTCTTTCAGATGCCCTTATTTCACGTATTCTTTCAAGCAACTCATCAAAATAATCACGACCGAAAACCTGATTACCTTGTTTTAATCGTTCATCATCAAGGATAAAGCCTTTGACAATAAACTCTTTTAAAGTATTTGTTGCCCAAATTCTAAATTGAGTTGCTTCCTTAGAATTTACTCTATAACCAACTGAAATAATGGCATCCAAATTATAAAAATCTAAATTTCTTGTGACTTTTCTTTTGCCTTCTTTTTGAACTGCTCGAATTTTTCGAGTAGTTGAAACCTCTTGTAATTCATTGGACTTGTATATCTCTTTTAAATGGTAAGTGATTGTATGGCTTTCAACACCAAAAAGTTCACCCATAGACTTTTGAGTCAACCAAATGGTTTCGTCTTCTAAAAATACATTAACTTTAACTTCGCCTGTATTTGAAGTGTATAATATAAAACTCGAAACAGAATCGACTTGTTCACTCATCTTTGAACTCTTTGAATTCTGTATCAATATAATCTGAAGCATCTAAAACGATTTCTTCATTTTGATACATTTTTTTTATTTTAAAATATGCCTCATCTTCATTTTTGGCCTTTATACTTACCACACGACTGAGTACCTCGGTTACCTCTATATTGTAATTTTTCATAATTTGACCTTTTTGTATGTTCCTCTATTTTTGAACTCAATTAATCCTTTGTCTCTAAGAATTTGTAATTGTTGACGTATTTTGTCTTTTATAAAGTTGTTGTTTGGATATTTTTCTTTCAATTGTTTTTCAAACGAGTACATTTCATTAAGAGAAAATGTGTCTTTCTGGATGGTATCTACGCAATTCATTATATCTAGAATCCAACCTTTGCTTTCACCCTTTTTATTTCTTAGAAACTCAGTGCCTTTCCACTTTGCATGAACATCTTTTTTAGTAATTATTTGTGAATTCTTAACAAGGTATATACGACCACTTTCTGGAATTCTTGAAATGTTAATGTTGCAACCAGTCCACCCCGCACGTTTTACGGTATCAGGTAAAGGTTTTCTCTTTATAATTATTTCTGATGTGAAATAGTGTTTCGGGATAATAATAAAATTATTTACACTCCATGAAGTATAATCATAAGTTAACAAAAAAAAATTAGGATTATCATTACAGCTTAACCTATTTATCATAGTTGAATACGCTCCATCATTGATTATTAGGCGACAATTAACATGGCCGCTTTGGCGACAACTAACTTGGCCGGTTGGAAATCAAAAAATTTTCTCTATCTTATATTTTTGTGATGTTTCTTTCTATAACT
>Ga0316206_1000140_pt1 | contig 143045 bp, 141 predicted proteins | sample 6monthpyrite_MG_FD_204942 | JGI IMG/M metagenome (GOLD analysis project Ga0316206, IMG submission 204942) | Microbial mat bacterial communities from mineral coupon in-situ incubated in ocean water Damariscotta River, Maine, United States -... | ecosystem: Environmental > Aquatic > Marine >... | reverse complement strand
CCTAATGCCGCTCTTCCCCGATCATGGCCTCACCGGAACTAAAGGCTGTCACGCCTCCGTGCGGATGAGCTCCACGCTCCCGATCGCCGCCAGTGACTGAGCTCACGCCTCCCGTGCGACCGGAACGGGTAGATTATGCGCCGACGTGGGAGGGGTGGGGATAAACGCCTGTATCAAGCGTCATCCTGATGACGATCAGGACCCAGGTTCAAACGCAACGCGAATGGGACAAGCGCGAGATTTCAGACCGTTACCGCTCGACGAACTGGGTCCTGACCGTCGTCAGGAGGACGGAGAATTATTGGGATGGGAGGAAGATAAGTTGGCCGCCACCGGCATCACCAACGCCCGCACAGCCTGCACCAGCACCACGACACCAAACCCGCCAAAAATGATCGCCGGCAAGTCATGCGCCGCGATGCCGAGATCATTGCGCACGAACATCAACACAAACACGACGACGCCCCAGACGGCGATGCCATCGCGCAGCATTGAGATCAGGCGGGTCAGGCGGTTGGGCATTGCGGGTCCTCATTGGCTGTCGCGATCTGGCCCGAACAACCGTGGGCCGTCAAGCAGAGTACGGGCAATCCGGCTCTGCCGGGCTGTCAGTGAACCCCGGCACGCGCCTTCGCTGAAACAGGATATCCAGCAGACCCTTGACGCGCTGGTTCAGCATGGCGGCGTCGAAGCGCGGCTATTCCTGCATCTTGTTGACGCCGATGATCGCCACATCCGGTGCATTGAGGATCGACGCGCTGACAAATCAGCCACCCAGCCAGCTCGCCACCACGAGGACGATGACGACCGCGCCGAGAAAGCCCAGACGCAGGATCAGGTCGAGCTTAACGGCTTGCGTCTTGGCCTCGAACTCCTGATCCCTGCTTTCATAATTCGGATCTTCGATGTCCGAATGGACGATGTGCGGTTCTTCTCTCATGCTGCCACCCGACCCCGACCATCAGGCAATAAAAGTGGGATCGCGAACAAGCCCGTCCCGCGTCACCATGATCAAGCAAACATGGTACAAGAGCAGGATTGCGGGCCCGCCCCTACATAAACAGCGTCGCCGGGTTCTCCAGATAGCCCTTGACCCGCTGGATCAGCATCGCGGCGTCATAGCCGTCGACAATGCGGTGATCGAAGCAGGAGGAGAGATTCATCAGCTTGCGCGCGGTGATCCCGCCCTTGGCGTCGAAGCGCGGCAATTCCTGCATCTTGTTGACGCCGATGATCGCGACTTCCGGGGCATTGAGAATCGGGGTCGAGACCAGGCCGCCAATCGCGCCGAGCGAGGTGATGGTGATGCTCGAACCGGTCAGCTCGTCCTTGGTGGCCTTGCCGGATTTGGCGGCCGCGGCGAGGCGTGTCAGCTCGGCAGCGATCTGCCAGATATCGAGCGCTTCGGTATGCTTGATCACAGGCACCATCAAACCATTGGGCGTCGCTGCGGCGATACCGCAATGCACACCCTGATATTTGGTCAGCAGCATGGCCTCGCCATCAAAATGGGCATTGGCCTGCGGTGTCTCCGGCAGGGCCTTGGTCAGGGCCATGACGAGGAAGGGGATGAAGGTCAGCTTGGTTTGATCGTCCGACTTTTTCGAATTGAGATGGGCCCGCAATTCTTCCAGCGCCGTCACGTCGATCTCGTCGACATAGGCGATGGAGGGGATGGTGCGCTGGGCATGCGACATGTTTTCAGAAATGCGCCGGCGCAGACCGATCAGCTTTTCTTCCGTCACGCCGGTGCGCGGTGCGCGCTGGGCCGAGCCACCGGAACGGGCGACAAGACGGCCGCCTGAGGCGATGAAATCGTCAAGATTATCATGGGTGATACGGCCGGCTGGACCGGTGCCGGGAACGGCGGCCAGATCGATTTCGGCATTGAGGGCGCGCTTGCGCACAGCCGGGCTGGCCAGGGCACGTTCGCCAGAGGGGCGTGCGGCAACGGCAGGGGCCGGCTTGGCTGGTGCAGGCTTGGCGGGCGCGGCAGCCGGTGCGGCCGCTTTGACAGCTGTCGGAGCAGACGCAGTGACGGCTTCAGCCTTGGGCGCAGCCGCTTCGGCCGGGACAGCGCCATCGACGGCGATGAACATGATCTCGGTGCCAACCGCGATGATATCGCCCGGCGCGCCGACCAGTTTGGAGACAATGCCATTGACGGCACAGGGGATTTCGACGGTGGCCTTGTCGGTCATCACGTCGAGGACATGCTGGTCTTCGGTGACGGAATCGCCGACCTTCACATGCCATTCAACGATTTCGGCCTCGACAATACCTTCGCCGACATCGGGCATCTTGTAGCGGTATTCGCTCATGATCAGGCCTCCAACACTTCGCGCATGGCGTTGATGAAACGCTGCGGACCGGGGAAATAGGACCATTCATGCGCGTGCGGATAGGGGGTGTCCCAGCCGGTGACGCGCTTGATCGGGGCTTCGAGGGCGTAGAAACACTCTTCCTGGATTTGCGCTGCCAGCTCGGCACCAAATCCTGAGGTGCGCGGCGCCTCCTGGGCGACGATGCAGCGCCCGGTCTTGTTGACCGATGCGGCGATGGTTTCGATATCATAGGGGATCAGCGTGCGCAGATCGATGATCTCGGCATCAATGCCCGACTGTTCCACCGCCGCCTGCGCGACATGGACCAGCGTGCCATAGGCAATGATGGTCATCGCCGCGCCTTCACGCACGATATCGGCCTTGCCGATTGGCAGGGTGTAATGATCCTCGGGAACCTCGCCCTTGGGATGCTTGCCCCAGGCTTCCAGCGCCTTGCCGGCACCGCCATCGAAGGGACCATTATACAGGCGTTTTGGCTCGAAGAAGATGACCGGGTCCGGGCTTTCGATCGCGGCGATCAGCAAGCCCTTGGCGTCATAGGGATTGGACGGCATCACGACCTGAATGCCCGGGATATGGGTGAAGAAGGCCTCCGGGCTCATCGAATGGGTCTGGCCACCGCGAATACCGCCGCCCGACGGGGTGCGGATCACGACCGGCGCGGTGAATGTGCCGGCGGTGCGATAGCGCAGGCGCGACAATTCGGAGACGATCTGGTCGAAACCGGGGAAGATATAATCGGAGAACTGGATCTCGGCGACTGGCTTGAGGCCATTGGCGGCCATGCCGATGGCCATGGCGACGATCGCCGCCTCATTGATCGGTGCATCGAAACAACGGTCGAGACCGTATTTTTCCTGCAGCCCGGCCGTGACGCGGAAGACGCCGCCGAAATATCCGACATCCTCACCGAAGGCGAGCACATTGGCGTCGCGCTCCATCATATTGTCCATGGCCGAGTTGAGGGCCTGGATCATGTTCATCTTGCTCATGACCTATACCCCCAGATCGCGGCGTTGACGGCGCAGGCGCCAATCGGGTTCGGCATAGACATCCTCGAACATGGTCTGCACTGGCGATAGCGGGCCGTCATGCAGGGTGCCGAAGGTCTCGGCTTCCTTGTAGGAAGCGATGACCAGCTGATCGAGCTCTTTCTCCATCGCCGCATGACGCTCTTCATCCCATTGGCCCAGCCCGATAAGATGGTTTTTCAGCCGCTCGACCGGATCGCCCAGCGGCCAGGCCGCAGCCTCGCCCTTGGGCCGGTAACCGGACGGGTCGTCGGACGTGGAATGCGCGTCGGCGCGATAGGTAAAGCTCTCGATCACCGTCGCGCCATGGCCAGCGCGGGCACGCTCGGCTGCCCATTTGGTGGCGGCATAGACGGCGAGGAAATCATTGCCATCAATGCGCAGCGAGGCGAGGCCATAGCCAATGCCCTTCAGGGCGAAGGTCTCGCTGGCGCCAGCGGCAATGCCCTGGAAGGTCGAGATCGCCCATTGATTATTGACCACATTGAGGATGACCGGCGCGCGATAGGTCGAAGCCAGCACCAGCGCACCGTGGAAATCGCCCTCGGCAGTGGAGCCATCACCGATCCAGCTCGCCGCAATCCGGCTTTCGCCCTTGTAACGGCAGGCCATGGCATAGCCGACCGCCTGGGGAAATTGCGTCGTCAGATTGCCCGAGATCGAGAAGAAATCACCCTCGGCCCAGGTGTAGTGGACCGGCAATTGACGGCCCTTGAGATTGTCGCGGCTATTGGAGATGCAATGGCACATCATCTCGACAATATCGCGGCCGCGCGCGAACAGAATGCCCTGCTGGCGATAGGAGGGGAAGACCATATCGGTCTTCTCGAGCGCCATCGCGGCGGCGACGGCGACGGCCTCCTCGCCCATGGATTTCATGTAGAAGCTCATCTTGCCCTGGCGCTGCAGCTTTTGCATGCGCTCGTCATAGACGCGGGTCAGCACCATATGGCGCAGGCCTTCGCGCAACACGTCCGGCTCCAGCTTCGGATCCCATTCACCCACCGCCTGGTGGTTATGGTCGAGCACCCGCACCAGCCCGAGGGCCAGGTCGAGGGTCTCACTGCCCGCGATCGCGACATCGGGACGGCGGGACTGGCCCGCTGGCGGGATCTCGATATGGGAGAAATCAGGCGTGTCGCCGGGGCGCGCATGCGGGGCCGGGACATGAAATCGGGGTGTGGAGTGTGCCATGAGCTCTCGCTGAAAACATCGGCAATACCTGCCAGGGGATGGACGCGCACGACAAGGCGTGTGCGAGGCGTCTAACGCGGATATGTCCACCTTGTCTACTGCTGGAACAAGGTGCCATTTCCGGGTTTGTTTTCGCGGAAATGTAGACTAATTTCCCTCAAATACTGAATTTGAGGGAAAAATGCTCGCGAACCTTGATCTGATTGACGTCCGCATACTCGAAGCGCTGCAGGAAGACGCAGGCCGCTCGGTTGCCGACATAGCCGAAATCGTCGGACTGACACCCTCCCCGTGCTGGCGGCGGATTCGCCGGCTTGAAACCGATGGCATTATCAAGCGGCGCTCGGTCGAGCTCGACCGCCGCGCGCTCGGCCTGATGTTTACCGCTTATCTCGAGGTAAAGATATCGCCGGCCCGCAAGGCCAATTACGTCAAGTTCGAGAAGGCGGTGCAGAGCTTTCCCGAAGTCACCGAGGCCTGCATGATGACCGGCCCCTATGATTATCTGGTCAAGGTCGTGATGCCCGATATCGATGCCTATAACGAGTTCATCTCCGACCGGATGATACCGCTCGATATCGTCGGCGATTTCCGCACCTCGGTCCAGGTGCGCAATATCAAGGACAGCCGGGGTCTGCCGCTGGGACATATCCAGGGCTGACAATCGGCATGCATCTAGCGCAGACGCTGCATGCCCGGGCCAAAATCCCGGCTGGGCCGTGCTTCAAAACCAAGTTCGGAATAGAAGCGCTCGCGCCCCTTCGCGCACATCAACATGACATGGGCGTCCGGGAAATCGGCGTCGATTCGTGATAACAGGCGCTGCATCATCCGTGTGCCCAAACCGCTGCCGCGCAGCTCCGGGGCAATGATGGCGTCCTGGATATAGAGATAGAGCGGATCGCCGATGGCGCGAAGAATGCCGGCGATGCGGCCGTGCGCATCATAGGCCGTAATTGCCAGCAAGGACCCGTCGAGCGCCGCTCCGGCCAAACCCGGCGACAGCTCGCCCCAGCCGCAGGCCGCACGCATCGCGATGAAATCAGCGACCGGCGGCGGACAGTCCTCAAACCGGATTCCGTCCACCGCCGTGCCGCTGTCGTCCTGCAAGACTAGAATCGCTCGATCGCCACGGCCGTGGCTTCGCCGCCGCCGATGCAGAGCGAGGCGACGCCCTTGGTCTTGCCGTGCTTTTCAAGCGCCGCGATCAGGGTGACGATCACGCGCGCACCAGAGGCACCGATCGGGTGACCCAGGGCACAGGCACCGCCATTGACATTGACCTTGTCATGGCTGAGCCCGAGCTCTTTCATCGCGATCATCGGCACGACGGCGAAAGCCTCGTTGATTTCCCACAGATCGACGTCTTCAATCGTCCAGCCGGCGCGCTCGACAACCTTGCGCATGGCGGGCACCGGAGCGGTGGTGAAATAGGCCGGCTCATGGGCATGGGCCGCCGTAGCGACGATGCGGGCGAGCGGCTTGAGACCGCGGCGTTCCGCTTCCGATTTGCGCATCAGCACCAGAGCTGCAGCACCATCGGAAATGCCCGAGGCATTGGCGGCGGTGACGGTGCCATCCTTGCTGAAGGCCGGGCGCAGCGACGGGATCTTGTCCGGCATCGCCTTGCGCGGCAGCTCGTCGGTATCGACGACAACATCGCCCTTGCGGGTCGCCATCGTCACCGGCGTAATCTCGCGCTTGAAATCACCATTCTTGGTCGCACGCTGCGCGCGGGCCAGGGTTTCCAGCGCATAGGCATCCTGCTGTTCGCGCGTGAACTGGTGTTCCTGGGCGATCATGTCGGCATAAACGCCCATCGGCTTTTTCTCGAAGGCATCCTCGAGACCGTCCTGGGCCATATGGTCCTTGAGCACGTCATGACCGTATTTGAAGCCGGCGCGATGGGTCGGCATCATGTGTGGTGCATTGCTCATCGATTCCATGCCACCGGCGACAATGATGTCGGCATCGCCGGACATGATTGCCGAGCGGCCCATGATCGCCGCCTGCATGCCGGAGCCACACATCTTGTTGAGCGTGGTGGCTTCAACGGATTTCGGCAGGCCGGCCTTGATACCCGCCTGACGCGCCGGAGCCTGGCCCTGGCCAGCCATCAGAACATTGCCCATCAACACCTGATCGACATCTTCGCCGGCAACGCCGGCTTCTTCCATCGCGGCCTTGATTGCGATGGCACCGAGTTCATTGGCCGACAGCGACGTCAGTTCGCCGAGCAGGCCACCCATCGGGGTGCGCGCCATACCGACAATGACGATTGGATCATCAACTGCACTCATCTGAAGTCTCCTCAGGGGCGGGATCATGTGTAATTCTGGCGCGCATGATGAAAACATGCGGCACCGCGTCAAGTCTTTTCGCAGATGCAACATCTGCGGTGCGGACGTGGCCCGGCCGATGCAACTGGCTGGAAGCCTTGTCCCTGCTCGCAGTTTTCATCGTTTTTGCCATGGTGACGGGCACAGCCGCGCAGGTCTTCACTTTTGCACCGGCGGCGAACTGGCCGGAACTGGTTGCCATCGCGCTGATCGCCATCCTCATTCCGGCACTGGCCGAGGAGATGGTTTTCCGGGTGCTCATCGCCGGACGGCACGGTCGCTGGCGTGCCGCAGGCGCGCTCACCTTATTCGTGCTCTGGCACCCGGCCCAGCTCTGGCTCGGCCTGCCCATGGCGCAGCCGATCTTCACAGACCCCGCCTTCCTCGCCATCACCGCCGCGCTCGGTCTCGCCTGCACAATCAGCTGGCGCCGCTCCGGCTCGATCTGGCCTGCAGTGGCGGTGCACTGGGCCGTGGTGGTGATGTGGAAGGGGCTGGCGGGACCGGTCTAACCGATCAGCCGATACCCGCCACTCGCCGCCGCGGCGGTCGCGCTCGTCTTCGCGATCCAGCCGCCACCCAGGACACGGCCATCATCTTCGGCCGAATAGAAGACGCACGCCTGACCGGGTGCCACACCTTCTTCGCCGCCCGGCAGGACGACAGCGATCTCGTCACCATCGACCGAGAAGGCGGCATCGACCGGCGGGCGGGTCGAGCGGACCTTGACGCGCACGGGGACGCCGTCTGCCAGGGCTTCATCGCCGAGCCAGTTGATATCCTTCAGCGTGATGCGATCGACCGCCAGGGCCTCGCGCGGACCGACCACGACCTGCGCAGTGGCGGCATCGAGTTTGACAACATAGAGCGGGTCGCCAATGGCGATCTTGAGGCCGCGGCGCTGGCCGACTGTGTAGTGGATCACGCCTTTATGGCGGCCCAGCACGGTGCCATCGACATGCACGATCTCACCGGGGCGCGAGACGCCCGGGCGGACTTTTTCGACGATGTCGACATAACGGCCCTGGGGCACGAAGCAGATATCCTGGCTGTCGGGCTTGTCGGCGACGATCAGGCCGAAGGCTTCGGCAAGCCGGCGCGTCTGGTCCTTGTCGAGATGACCGAGCGGAAAGCGCAGGAAGTCGAGCTGTTCATGCGTCGTCGCGAACAGGAAATAGGACTGGTCCTTGCCCGCATCCGCAGCGCGGCGCAATTGCGCGCCGCCCGGCGCGTCCACGCGCTGGATATAATGGCCCGTCGCCATGCAGACAGCGCCAAGCTCACGCGCGGTCGTCAGCAGATCGGCAAATTTGACGGTCTGATTGCAGCGCACGCAGGGGATGGGCGTGAAGCCGGCCAGATAGGTATCGGCAAACTCCTCGATCACCGCTTCGCGGAAGCGGCTCTCATAATTGAGAACATAGTGGGGAAAGCCGCATTCTTCGGCGACGCGCTTGGCGTCATAAATGTCCTGGCCAGCGCAACAGGCGCCTTTCTTCTGGATCGCGGCGCCATGATCATAGAGCTGCAGCGTCACGCCCACGACATCATAGCCGGCGCGGTGCAGGACGGCCGCAGTGACGGAAGAGTCCACCCCGCCCGACATCGCCACGACAACGCGGTGATCGGCTGGATTGCCGCCCAGGCCGAGCGGATCGCCGACGAGGCCAAATTCGGTGAGAAGGTCGTCGGCACGCGTCATCGCGCGACCGGAATCGGTAAGCGTCATATTCGCCTCCAGCGGGGTCAAGGCCCGCAGCAAACGGTTAAAGTTGGGGCAGGCTTAGCGCAAAAAGGTGAGAAGCGAAACCTGTGTCAGCGAGGCAAAGGTTTTGGCCGAAACGTCGAGGACATTCTGCGCCGTCTGGAATCTGGTCGCGGCCTCGGCCATGTCGACATCCTCGATGTCGCTGATCATGCCGGTGAGGAAATCCTGCCGGTCCTTCTGGCTCTGCTGCGAGCTTTCGATCTGCGCCTGCATGACACCATTCATGCCGACCACCGAAATAATCCCGTCCTGAGCCGCGACAATATTCTGCAACTCACCGACGACGAAGGCCTGCTGGGCGTCGGTCATGGGGTCGGCAAACGGACCGTTGGGCCCAGCCTCGAATTCAGCGATGCGCTTGAATGAAGCCATGATGTCGGTTGCGATATCGCTGGCCAGCCGGCCGACGGTGACTGTGGTGTTCTGATCGACCTGCACGGTCGGCTCGAGATCATTGTTCTGGAACGCATCGGCCACTGCCGGCAACGCCGCCAGGTCAGCCAGCGTGCTGACGGTCAATGGCTTGGTATCATCGCGCGTGCCACCAAACATATAGGCGCCCAGATGCTGACTATTGAGGGCATTGACGGCTCCGTAAAAGGCATCCGTGACCTCCTGCATGATGAAGTCGCCATTTTTGGAGGTCATGACCGAGCGCAATTCGCCGACCGAGTCCGAGAGGCGCTCAAGCGCAATATTTTGCGCCTCGAGCCGGATCCCTGACCGCACAGCGGCTTCCTCGAAGGCCTGCGAGCGCGACAGCGCGCCACGGCTGGCGGCGATTGTCTCGGCCTGATAGCCGACGCCCTTGAGATCAGCCCCCTTCTTGCCGGTGCTGAGTTCCTGTTGCGCCTGGAACAGGGATTGCTGGGCGCGCATCAGATCCAGCAGGGCTGATTGCGAGGCGCCGTATGTCGATATCCGTGTCATGGGTCAATCGCTTCCTAGACAATACTCATGAGGGCGTCAGTCATTTCCTTGGCCGCCTGCAGCATTCTCGCAGAGGCGTTATAGGATTGCTGGTAGAGCGTCATCGCAGCCAATTCCTCGTCGAGGCTGACACCCTCGACATTTGATCGCTTGGTCTGCGCCGTGGTGCGCAGCACATCGGCCGAGGCCGCTTCACTCTCGGCGCGTGCGGCACGCGATCCGATACTGCCGGCCAGCCGTGCGGCATAATCCTGCAGGCTGGAATTGGCCGCATTGATCGACCCGGCTGCATCAAAGCTGCGCGTCGTCGTCATCGCCGCCTGCAGCAACTGGCCGCCGCGGGCATCGCCCGATGTCAGGACCAGATCGCCAGCGACCGTCGCGCCATTGAGATTGAGCTGACCCAGGGCCAGTTTTGCGGAATCGCCCCTGATCACGGTGTTCACCGAGAAGGTTCCGGCCCGGCCTGCGGTCGCGTTCAGACCGATACCGAACATCTGGGAAAAGGACAGGCCGGACCCGGCCCGGCTGGTGTCGTCCGAGGTCAGATTGAGATCGAAATCTGCATAGCCTGATTTGGGGACCGCGTTCAGCTTGCCATCACTGTCCAGGGTGAATGTGGCATAGCGGCCGAGCCCGGTGGTCGTATTATTCAATGCCGTCACCGCATCAGCCACGGTCTCACCGGTCACCATCGGAATGCTGACCGTGCCCGCAGGCCGGCCGTCCGGCGCTGTGATCTGGAAATTCAATGAAGTCCCGGTCGTAAACTGGTGGGCGTCAATGCCCGACATTCCGGTCTCGAAGAAGCCGGGACGGGTCGAGGACACCAGATCATTGAGGCCGAAGAAATGCGAGAAACCGCGACCGGCGCGATCGCTGGGCGTCGTCGAATCCTGCAGGCTGGCCAGACCGTTTGCGGCATTACTCGCCTGAAGCGTCATGGCACCATTGGCAAATGCCGCCGTGCCGTCGGCGCCCAGCGCGGTATTGATCGCGGTCGTCAGACTGCCGACGCTTGTCCCCAGCGCAATCGCCGCACCGCCATCAACGCTGAGCGTGCCGGCGTCGAAATCAATATCGATGCGCTTGACCAGGGTGCCGGTCGAACCGGTAACGGCGAGCGTCGTCGCGCCCGTGAAATTGTGCAAATCCGCGGCGACCAGGCCGGTATTGCGTCCCGCCAGAGTCTGGGGTGCCGGATAGGAGGACGAATTATTGTGCGCCAGGTTGAGCGCGTCAGCGGCACCGGCCGTCAGTTCAGCGAGCTCGTCGGCGATCTCGGGCAGGATCCGGTCCCGCAGATCGAGCAGGCCATATAGTTTTCCGCTGGCGACATGCCCGCTGAGTTCCGATGCCTGGGCGCCATAGGGCGGCTGCACATAAATATGCCCATAGGTTACGCCGAAAGCGCCACTGCCGGTCGCTGTATATTCAAGCTGTGTCACGCCCGTCTCGACCAGGGCGACGCCATCGCCGGTCCGTACGATCAAGCGCCCGTCCGATTTGGTCTCGGTCCGGATATCAACATAGCCGGCCAGTTCATCCAGCAATTCCGACTGCCGATTGGCGATGCCGGATGTATCCCCGCCCGCGACGCTGACGCTCTGAATACTGGAATTGAGGCCACTGAGTTCATCGAGGATCTCATTGGTCCGTGACACAGCCGACTGGATCTGCGCGTCAGCATCCTTGCGCTGACCGGTGATCATTTGTGACAGGCGGCTGGTCTCGTCGAAGAATGCCTGCAGATCGGAGGCTGCCGACAGCCGCGCAACCGATTGGGCCGGGTCGACACTGGCCTGGGACAAGCTGGAGAAAGCACGGCTCAGCCGCGCGAACATCGAACCCTCATCGTCGAGCTTGCCGAATTGCGATTGCACCTTGTCCAACCCGTCGGCCTGGATCCTGGCAGCCTCACCACCGCTGATCGCGCGGATCGAGGCGGCCTGAAGGTAGACGTCGGCAATGCGGGAAACCCCGACGACCTGGACCCCCATGGCGACACCGCCAACATTAAGGGCCTGCAGCACGGCCTGGGTTCGCGCATAGCCGGGCGTATTGACATTGGCGACGTTATTGGCGGCCGAGTTGAGGCCGGCCTGGCTCGCAGACAATCCCGACAGGGCGCTACCGATAATACCGTTCAGCGACATGATGCCATCCTCGAAACATCGCAAGATTGGAAGCGCAGGTGGTCAAAACTGCCGACACTCCGGCAAGGCTTGCCGAGCCGGTATGGTGAATCCGGCCCCCGCCCAGCGTCAGGATTTGACATACAAGAACCTGTTTTTGCTTCCATATTCATGCAAATTCGCGTCTTTCCGACATCCGAACCATAGGGACGTCCTACAGGGTTAATCGCAAGCGGCGGGCCAAGTCGGCGAGAGCGGTGCGAAACCCGGCCCGATTGCGGCGAAACCGACCCGTCCGATGGGCGGGGTCGCCGCCTCGCAGCGCCCGGCAGCTTCAACCCACTACCGGGCATAATCCGCCGGGTCGAATGCGTCATTTACCTGTCTTACTCAGAAATTAATTCATAAAATCAATTACTTCACATGCAACACCTCTGGCATGAAGCTTGCGACCCATTTCACCGACACGGCACGCATTGTGTGCCAAACGAGTGGATTAGTTTGACCATGCCAATGATTGTTCCAGGCGCAGAATACATCTCATCGAGTGCGGCAATGGCCGGTTCGAGAGGCATGTCTGCCGGCTCGGACGCCGATCAGGCGAGGGCGAATGATTCCGCGGGCAAGTCGGCCTTCGATACCCTGCTTGACACCGCGACACCGCCAGCGACACCCACTCAGCCGCGCAGAAATACCAGCCCGGACGCTGGTGCCAACCGCCCGGCGGCCGGTCAGACCGCAAGCGTGCCGGCCACCGACCCGGATGTTGCGCCGGTCGATAACGGGCCCGCAAACCCGGCAAATGCGGCTCCCGATGCTGCTCGTCTTGCCTCAGCGGGAGGGTGGACAGGTCAGGGCCGACCGGAATTCGTCGGCGATACTGGCTTGAATGCAAGCACCGCTGCAGCATCTGACGCCGGGACGCGAGCAGCTGCGGGTCCCGCAATCGGGGCCGCAGCCGGTGCATCAACGCCCGACAACACATGGCCCCTGGCCATGAGTGGCGACCCGGCCCAGGCCGCATCGGGCGCAGCTGCAACGGTCAAAAGCGAAAAACCACCGGTCATGGCGGTGTTGTCGCCGTCCAATCCGGCACCGCAATCCCGGGCGTCCGCCCCGGCTGCGACGACTGAGGGATCCGCGGCAGCCAATGGCAATCCGGCCGAGACGCAGTCCGCACCGGGCGCGCCTGCTATGGACAAGAACGAAAAGCCGCCGGTCATGGCGGTGTTGTCGCCGTCCAATCCGGCACCGCAATCCCGGGCGTCCGCCCCCGCTGTGACGACTGAGGGATCGGCGACAACCAATGGCAATCCGGCCGAGACGCAGCCCACACCGGGCGCGCCTGCTATGGCCAAGAGCGAAAAACCACCGGTCATGGCGGTGTTGTCGCCGTCCAATCCGGCACCGCAATCCCGGTCGCCCGCCCCCGCTGCTGTCACAATACCGGCAATGGCGGGCACTGACCCGACCGCGCCCGCAGCGCCGGCAGTGACTGCCACTCCAGCGCAATCGCAAGCCGCCGCCACCGTCAACCCGGCTGTCGCCGAAGCCAATCCGGCCGGACGCTTCGCACAAGCCCGCCAGGGCGTGGACGAGCGCGACGGCAAGATGGCCGCCGCCGGCACCAAGGGACAACCAACCGCCAGTACGGCGGGCCAGGCGGGTGCCAAACACCAAGCCACCGGCGCATCGGCACAGCCGCAGACGAGCGCAGCGAACCCGGCTGCCGCACGTCCGGACAGCGCGACCACCAGCCGTGAGCTACCGGTTTCCGCGCCGCCACCACCTGCCGCCGCGGCAGCCCCCCTCGCCGCCGACGCCGGGCGCGTCTCGAGCGTCAGTCTTGATCCGGCAATGACCACAATGATTGATACCGGCTCGTCTGCGGCACGGATGGCATCACGCAGCGCGGCGGAAGCTGGCACAAGCCAGACGCCCCATTTCACACCGCACGCAGCGAAAAATCTGGCGGGCCAGATTTCGCAACGCTTCGCCAATGGCTCGCGCGTCTTCGGGATCCGTCTCGATCCGGCCGAACTCGGCCGTGTCGATATCCGGCTGGAAGTCAGCCAGAATAATCGCGTTCACGCCACCTTGACGGTCGAGCGCGGCGACACGCTGGCGGAAATGCAACGTTCGACACGCGATCTGGAACGTGCGCTCAACGATGCCGGGCTCGAGCTCGACGAAGACGGACTGAATTTCGAACTCAGCGAAGGCAGCGGCGATCAGAATTCCGCCGAAGCCGAGCAGGGCAGCAATTTCAATGTCTATGGACCCGATGAAGACGGCGCGCAGGAGCTCGGCGCCGAAATCGAAAGCGGTCCGGCTGACGCTTACGGATTCCGGCTGTCGCGGCGCGATGGCGTCGACCTCAGGGTTTAGGAGAAACAAGATGCCTAGCGCAATCAATGCGGTAACTGACTCCAGCCCGCAGCTTGAAAGCAGCCGGACCAGTCTGGCCGATAATTACGAGATGTTCCTCAACCTGCTCACTGCGCAGATGAAAAATCAGGACCCGCTCGATCCACTGGATTCGACGCAATTCGTTGATCAGCTGGTCTCCTTCTCCGGCGTCGAGCAGCAGATCGCGCAGAACCAGAATCTGGAAAGCCTGCTGATCGTCCAATCGGCGGCAGCCCAGACCTCATCGGTTGGCTATATCGGCCGCGTGGCCACGGCGCTGACCCCGGACAGCCGCCTGCAGGGTGGCGCAGCGACCTGGCAGTATGAATTGCCCGAGAGCGCCCAGACCACCGATCTGATCATCAGGGATTCCAGCAACCGGATCGTCTACCGGACCTCTGGCGACAGCACGACCGGCCAGCACGACTTCAGCTGGGACGGACAAACATCGACCGGCAATACCGCGCCGGACGGAATTTATTCACTTGAGATCAACGCCGCCGCCCAGAATGGCGCCGAAATCACCGCCGAAATCCGGGCCTCCGCCCGGGTTACGGGCATCGATCTTTCAGGATCCGAAGTCGTCGTGGAAATGGGTGGGGTGGAAGTACCGCTCTCCTCGGTCCTCGCGCTTCAGGAATAAGCATCGCAGACATCAGCAGGCCACTGGCCTGATCCGGCCCGTCAGAATGGCGGACCGGCCTCACAAACCGGCAGAACGCTCCAAAAAAGCAATCATCAACAAGGAGCCTATCGTGAGCATCAATTCCGCCATGATCGCCGGCGCGTCCGGCCTGATCGCCAACTCAAGCGCCCTCGCCGCAATTTCCGACAATATCGCCAATGTGAATACGGTCGGCTATAAGCGCGCGACGGCAGTTTTCACCCCACTCTATCGCTCCCAGGGCACGTCGCAGCAATTCGCTGCCGGCGGCATCATGAGCTCCACCAAGCTGCAGATCAGCCAAAGCGGCCTGCTGTCTCCGGGCAGTTCGCCGACCGACCTGGCCGTGTCAGGCGATGGATTTTTCGTGGTCAGCGAGAACACCCAGGGCTTCACCACGACCGACCCCGTTGCCTTCACCCGCGCCGGCAGTTTCAGCCCGGACGCCAACGGCTATTTGCAGAACTCTGCCGGCCTCTATCTCGCCGGCTGGCCGGTGCAGGCCGATGGAACGATCAATGCTGACCCGTCTGATTTGAGTTCGCTGGAGATCATCAATCCGGTCTCTGTTGGCGGCGCAGCCGAAGCCACCACCGAAGTTGGCCTCAGCGCCAATCTGCAAGCGAGCCAGGCCATCTCGGCCGCCGAAGCGACCTATGCGGCCGGCGCCTCCGCCACCAATATGTCCTCGGGCGCAGTGACGCCGGATGTCGAGTACGGCATCCCGATCTACGACTCCCAGGGCGGTGTGCGCACCATCACGCTCTCAATGCTCAAATCCGCGACACCCAACCAGTGGCATGCCGAACTGCGCGTCAGCCCGGCAACCGAAGTGACAACGGGGACCGGCCTGATCGATGGCCAGATTGCCTCTGGCGTCATCGCCTTCGATTCGAACGGCAATTTTGACTCCACCAACAGCACCATCCCGAGCACGCTGAACTTCCTCGCCTCCAATAATGCCACAGCACTCGGCGCCAGCAGCGTTCAGTGGGCTGCCAGCGAGGGGATCAGCGCGCAGACCATCAATTTGGCCCTCGGCGGCCCCAACAGCGCCGGTGGTTTGACCCAGTTTGACAGCCAGAGTGCGCTGGCCGCCACATCGGTCAACGGCACGCCTTACGGCGACTTCTCGGGTGTCGACATCGATGCCAGCGGTATGGTCTTCGCCAAATTCACCAATGGTATCGTCAAGAAAATCTACCAGGTCCCGGTGGCGACTTTCGCCAATGCCGACGGGCTGGAAGCCTTGGGTGGCGGGGCCTATGGGGTCACCCGCGATTCCGGCTCCTACACGCTCAACACAGCCGGCGTCGGTGCTGCCGGCAATCTCGCCGCGGCGACCCTGGAAAGCTCGAATGTCGACCTGGCGACCGAGTTCACCAATCTCATCACCACCCAGCGCGCCTATTCGGCCTCGTCGAAAATCATCACGACCGCCGACGAAATGCTCGATGAAGCGATCAGAATGAAGCGTTAAACCACCAATGATCGGTGAATGAATGACGGGCCCCGCCACACCGGCAGGGCCCGTCTTTTTATGTGCGCAGCGGTCAATATATATGAGCGTATTTTACCGGAGACGTTAAACCCAAATTTACCCAGTGGCTTAGGCCGATGTTAAAACCCATCCCGTATGTTGATCCTACAAACAAACAAACAAACGGGGACCGGACATGCAGCCGCGCCTTCAAAAAAAAGAAAATTATGTAATTGGGCCGGATGGTAGCCCGCTGACTCTTGCGGACCTGCCAAATCCCGGCGCCCAGCGCTGGGTGGTTCGCCGCAAGGCGGAAGTGGTCGCGGCAGTTCGCGGTGGCTTGCTCTCTCTGGAAGAGGCCTGTGAGCGGTACACGCTCACCGTCGAGGAGTTTCTCGGCTGGCAAAGGTCGATCGACAAACACGGATTGGCGGGCTTGCGCACGACACGATTACAACACTACCGCTAGCGCATAATCGCAGCAATCCCTGCAAGAACGGCGACCCCATCCCCCCGGGGCCGCCGTTTTCGTGTGCACGGCATATAAAAACACACCTGTCTCACCTGCCCTCCCGGACCGGATACATGCCGTATGTTCCGGCATTAAGTCCTCGTTTACGAGGTAGGTAGGAAAATTCTGCCCAGTGGTTCGCGCAAGATGCGTGCAATCTAACGGGCAGGATAACTTGTGAACGCGCTTCTCGATCAATTCAGGGCCTTCGGCATCGGCCGACTGGCCGCCATCTTCGGCCTCGCAGCCGGCGTGGCCGCTGCGCTCGTCTATTTCTCCGGAAATGTCGGAGCCGGCTCGCAATCATTGCTCTATTCCGGTCTTGATCCGGCGGCAGCAGCCTCAGCCGCCCAATTGCTTGACCAGGCCAATGTCGAATACGAAATCAAGGAGGGCGGCACCGCCATCTATGTGCCGCGCGACCAGGTCGACGAAGCCCGGGTCCGAATCGCATCAGGCGGTCCGCTGAGCGGTGCCTCGGTTGGCTATGAAATCTTCGACCGCGAAGACTCATTCGGCCAGACCAGCTTCGTCCAAAATCTCAATGCCAAACGCGCCCTCGAAGGCGAACTGGCGCGCACGATCCAGTCAATGGCCTTCGTTTCCTCGGCGCGCGTCCACCTCAATCTGCCAGAGCGCCGGCTTTTCGCCCGCGATCAGCAGGCACCGACCGCAGCGGTGACCATTTCCACCAACGGCCAGCTCAATGGCGAACAGGTGCGCGTGATCCGCAATATCGTCGCCAGTGGTGCCGGCATCGAATCCAATCATGTTTCGCTTGCCGATGATCGCGGGCGTCAACTGGCCGGTGTCGGCGGCGAGGGTTCTGCCGTCAGCATCATGATGGACGAGCGCCAGAGCGGAATTGAAGGCCAGCTGCGCCAGAATATTCTCAATCTGGTCGAGGGTGTCGTTGGACCCGGCGCTGCGCGCGTCCAGGTCACCGCGGAACTCAATCGGCAGAGCGTGACGGAGAGTTCGGAGATTTACGATCCAGACGGCGCTGTCGTGCAATCGCGTGACCGCCGCAGCGAAACCAGCCTCGATCAGGATGGTGCCAATAGCAATCGCGTCTCGGCGGCGGAGAATCTCCCCAGTGCGGATGGTGCCGCAGGCGCTGCCACCGGCAATACCTCCAACCGTGAAATCTCGAACGATGTCGTCAGCTATGCGATGTCGAGCACAACCCGCACCCAGATCACCGAGGCGGGCGCCATCGAGCGCCTCTCGGTTGCCGTCGCAGTCGACGGGATCGTCGAAACCCAGGCGGACGGCACGGTTCAGTGGCGCGAACGCCCGCAGGCCGAGATTGACCGCATCGAAGCCCTCGTTCGCTCGGCCATGGGCTATGTCAACGAAGCCGACGGTCGCCAGGACTCTGTGACGGTGTCGCAGATGGAGTTCGCGCGGATCGACCCATTGCTGGGCACGCCGGCGACGTCCGGCCTGAGTTTCACCAAGAGCGATATCATGCGCGTTGCGGAAATCGTCGTCATGTTCATCACCGCTCTGCTCGTCATTTTCCTGGTGGCACGCCCACTCATCAAGGGCGCCGGTGGTGCGGCGATGCCGGCCGGACTGGCGCTGGCAGGCGCAACGGGCGGTGCCAACGCACCCCGCTTGGAGGGCGGCGGCGCCCCGATGGCTCTCCCAGGCGCCAGCGCTTCAGCCAGCTCCGCCCCGATCGCCGATGACGGGATCGATATCTCCAAGATTGACGGTCAGGTCAAAGCCTCCTCGGTGAAGAAGGTCGCAAGCATTGTTGAGTCTCACCCTGAAGAATCGATCTCGATCCTTCGCACCTGGCTCCATGAGGGTTGATGATGGCCATTGACCGCAGCAAAGCGATCGAAGATCCCGGCAAGATGACCGGCCCCGAAAAGGCCGCCGTAATCCTGCTCGCGCTTGGCGAGGATGATCACGGCCTGTGGAGTCATCTCGACGAGGAAGAAATCCGTGAAGTCTCGTCGGCGATGTCCAATCTCGGCACGGTCACGGCGGCGGCCGTCGAAAAACTGATCGTCGATTTCGTCGGCCAGATGTCCTCGACCGGATCGCTGATGGGTTCGTTCGAGGCGACGCAGCGCCTGCTGGGCTCATTCCTGCCCGGTGAAAAAGTCGACACCATCATGGAAGAGCTGCGCGGTCCCGCCGGCCGGACCATGTGGGACAAGCTCGGCAATGTGAATGAGGTCGTGCTCGCCAATTATCTCAAGAATGAATACCCGCAAACGGTCTCTGTCGTCCTCTCCAAGGTCAAGGCCGAACACGCCGCGCGCGTGCTCGGATCTTTGCCCGAGGATTTCGCACTTGAAGTCGTCACCCGCATGCTGCGGATGGAGCCGGTCCAGCGCGAAATTCTCGACAAGATCGAAGAGACCCTGCGCAATGAATTCATGTCCAATCTCGCGCGGACGTCCAAGCATGACAGCCATGAGATGATGGCCAGTATCTTCAATAATTTCGACCGCCAGACCGAGAACCGCTTCCTCGCCGCGCTGGAAGAACGCAATCGCGACAGCGCCGAGAAAATCCGCTCGCTGATGTTCGTGTTCGAAGATCTATCCAAGCTCGATCCGGGCGGGATCCAGACCCTGATGCGCGCCATCGACAAGGACCAGATGGGGCTCGCCATGAAGGGCGCCTCCGACAGTCTGCGCGACCTTTTCTTCTCCAATATGTCGGAGCGGGCCGCGAAAATCATGCGCGAAGACATGGCCTCGCTCGGCCCTGTCCGCCTGAAGGATGTCGACACCGCCCAGCAGGGCATTGTCGCCCTCGCCAAAGACCTGGCTGCCAAGGGCGAGATCCTTCTCGCCGATGGCGGCGCCGACGACGAATTGATTTACTGAGGATGGCCCAGCCATGAGCCCGACGAAATTTGATTTCGACACCGAGTTCGATCACGACGGCCAGATCCTGCGTGATGGCGAGAGCTATAAGCGTTTCTTCACCCAGGACGATATCGACTCGGCACGGATGTGGGGCGTCGAGGAAGGCCGCGAGATGGAAGAGGGCCGCTGCGCCGACTCGCTGCAGACAATCGGGGCGCAAATGCAGATCATTCTGTCGCGCCTGGCCGATGAATCGGCCTCCCTGCGTGCCAGCGCCACCGAGCTGGCACTCGCCGCGGCCCGCAAGATCGCCGGTGAGGCGCTGAAGGCCTATCCGCTCGACACGATCGAACAGCTCACGGCCGAGGCGGTGCAGGATTTGCGCGATGAACCGCGACTGTCCGTGCGATGCGCGCCGGAACTGGTCGAGGACCTGGCCGAACGGCTGGAGCGGACGGCGCGCGAACTGGGTTTTGAAGGCGTCATCCGGGTGCGCGGCAATGCCGAAATGAGCGGCGCCGATGTCCGGCTGGAGTGGGCGACCGGTGCCATCGAACGCTCGGCCGAGGAAATTGACGCCCGCCTGGGCGAAGTCGTGGCGCGTTGGCTCGCCGCCGCATCCCAAGAAGAATCCGCAATAGACGCGGCGGCCGACCCGGCCGCCAGCGCGTCTGCGGCATAAGGAGGCTGACCATGCCTGATAATACGAATTTCGATCTGCCAGAGCTCGAGAAGGACACGACACCTGTCCCCGTCGAGGATGCGCAGCCACGTGAAGGCATGATTGACGAAGCCGCCAAGAGCGCCGCCGACCTCGCGCCGGTCTTCGATGTGCCGGTCAATATCTCGGCGGTTCTGGGCAAGGCCCAGATCGACGTCAATTCCCTGCTCAAGCTGACCGCAGGATCGGTGGTCGAACTCGACCGGAAGATCGGTGAGGCCATCGATATCTACGTCAATAATCGCCTAGTTGCGCGTGGCGAAGTGGTCGTCGTCGATGACCGGCTTGGCGTGACCATGACTGAAATCATCAAGGACGGGGATGCTGCGTAAGCAGCAGCTTGAGACAATGAACACAATGGAGCGGACATTATGCGAGTCCTGATCGTCGGAAGCCTCGGTGGGCAATTGCACACCGCCACCAAAATCGCGATAGACCGCGGCGCCTCCGTGTCGCAGGTCGATACGATTCAACAAGCCACGTCGCATTTGCGCGCCGGGCGCGGCGCCGATCTGATCATGGTCGATCTATCGCTTGATGTTCAGGCACTGATCGCCGCGAACGAAGCGGAACGCATCATCGTTCCGGTCGTCGTCTGCGGCGTCAATGTCCGCCCCGAAGCGGCGGCTGCCGCGATCCGGGCCGGCGCCAAGGAATTCATTCCACTGCCGCCGGATGCTGATCTGATCGCCGCGATTCTCGAAGCGATCGCCGATGACGAACGCCCGATGATCGCGCGCGACCCCTCGATACAGACCGTCATCACCCTGGCCGACCGGATTGCCGGTTCCGATGCGTCAGTGCTGATCACCGGCGAAAGTGGCTCGGGTAAGGAGGTCATGGCCCGCCATGTCCACGCCAAGTCCAAGCGCGCCGGCGCGCCCTTCATTTCGGTCAATTGCGCCGCAATTCCGGAAAACCTGCTCGAGTCCGAACTGTTCGGCCATGAAAAGGGCGCCTTCACCGGTGCCATCGCCCGGCGGATCGGCAAATTCGAAGAGGCTGATGGCGGCACGCTGCTGCTCGACGAGATCTCGGAAATGGATACGCGGCTGCAGGCCAAGCTCCTGCGCGCGATCCAGGAAAGAGAAATCGACCGGGTCGGCGGCACCAAGCCGGTCAAGGTCAATATCCGAATTCTGGCAACATCGAACCGCGATCTGCGCAAGGCCGTCGCCGACGGAAGCTTCCGCGAGGATCTGCTTTTCCGTCTGAATGTCGTCAATCTGGCGCTACCGCCGCTGCGCGAACGGCCGGCCGATATTCTCGCCCTGTCAGAGCACTTCATCCGCAAATATTCCTCGGCCAACCAGGTTGAGCCGCTGCCGCTGTCCGAAGCGTCGAAGGCCCATCTTGTCGCCCGCGAATGGACCGGCAATGTGCGGGAGCTGGAAAACGCCATGCACCGCGCCGTCCTGCTGGCGACCGGCCGGGAAATCAGCCCCGATGCCATCCGCATGCCCGACGGTTCGGTCTTCTCCGGCTCCGGCAATACCGCCGTGCGCCAGGCCTCCGACGCCGCCAATGCCGCCCAGCGCGTTATGGTCGGGATGACCGTGGCCGAGGTTGAACAGGACCTGATCCTCGACACGCTCGACCATTGCCTGGGCAATCGCACCCATGCGGCCAATATTCTCGGCATTTCGATCCGCACCCTGCGCAACAAGCTCAAACTCTATACCGAGCAAGGCGTCACGGTGCCCCAGCCCAACCAGAGCGCCTTGGGCGTCTCTGCCGCGTGATTGGATAAGTCTTGGTCGATACATCAGCCTCCGGCTCGCTAGGCCCCAATCGCGGCGCCTTCGATCCACAGGCCTTCCTGAACCGGATTCTGAAGGGCGATGTCGCCCTGGCGGTCGGCATTCTCGGCATCCTGGTGATGTTGATTCTGCCGATGCCGAGCATGTTGCTCGATCTAGCGCTGGCGGTTTCGATCTCGATCGCGGTCCTGGTATTGATGACAGCCCTGTTCATCAAACGGCCGCTTGAATTCTCGGCCTTCCCGGCGGTGCTGCTGATCACCACCCTGCTCCGCCTGGGCCTCAATATCGCCTCGACGCGGCTGATCCTCTCGAAAGGCGCCGAGGGCACAGACGCCGCCGGCGAAGTCATCCAGGCCTTCGGGGCCTTCGTGATGCAGGGCAATGTCGTGATCGGCGTGATCGTGTTCGCCATTCTGGTGATCGTGAATTTCGTCGTCATCACCAAGGGTTCAGGCCGGATCGCCGAAGTCGCGGCCCGCTTCACCCTCGATTCCATGCCGGGCAAGCAGATGGCCATCGACGCCGATCTCTCCTCCGGACTGATCACCGAGAACGAGGCCCGCCAGCGCCGCAAGGATCTCGAAGGCGAAAGCAATTTCTTCGGTGCCATGGATGGTGCCTCCAAATTCGTCCGCGGCGATGCCATGGCCGGCCTGATGATTACCGGCATCAATCTGGTCGGCGGCATCATTATCGGCGTTGCCCAGTCAGGCATGCCGTTTGCCGAGGCAGCCGGCACCTATTCCAGCCTGACCATCGGCGATGGTCTGGTCTCCCAGATCCCGGCCCTGATCATCTCCGTTGCCGCAGGTCTCCTGGTCTCCAAGGCCGGTGTCGACGGCCAGGCCGACAAGGCCCTGTTCGGGCAGATGGTTGCCAATCCGGCCGGTCTTGGGCTGGTCTCCGCCGCGACCTTCATCATCGGCGTCCTGCCCGGCATGCCCTTCATTCCGTTTGCCTTGATGGGGTTGGGGACCGGCGCGTTGGCCTGGTTCAACCGCGATATCGTCGAACGCAAGGCGGCAGAAAAAGAGGCCGAGAACGCGGCCGAAATCGAATCGCATGCGCCGAAGGCCGGCGAAGCGCCGATTGAAGACAGCCTGGCGATGGACGAACTCAAAATCGAGCTCGGCTATGGCCTGCTGCCACTGATCAATGATGTCGATGGCCGCAAGCTGACCGATCAGATCAAGGCGCTGCGCCGCTCGCTCGCCGAGGAAATGGGTTTTATCACCCCCGCTGTCCGCATCGTCGACAATATGCAGCTGGGCAATCTGGAATACGCGATCCGCATCAAGGAACTCGAGGCGGGCCGCGGCATGCTGCAGCTCCAAAAACTCCTGGTCATGGATCCGGCCGGGCTGCAAATCGAATTGCCGGGCGAACACGTCAAGGAACCTGCCTTCGGCCTTCCCGCGACCTGGATCGACGAAAATATGCGCGAGGAAGCTTCCTTCCGCGGCTATACCATTGTCGAACCGGCTGCGGTTCTGGTCACCCATCTGACCGAATTGCTGCGCGATAACATGTCCGATCTGCTCTCCTATGCCGAAGTCGAGAAACTGATCGAGAAGCTGTCCAAGGAACACCGCAAACTGGTCGACGATATCGCGCCGGCCCAGATCAGCCGCGCCGGTATTCAGCGCGTGCTGCAGTCACTGATTCGCGAACGCGTTTCGATTCGCGATCTGGCGACGATTATCGAGGGCATTGCCGAATCAAGTGCCGCGACCAACCGGATCGAACCGATTGTTGAACATGTGCGCAGTCGGCTGGCACGCCAGATTTGCCACAGCAACAAGGCGCCGAACGGCAATCTGCCGGTGCTCGCCCTAACCCCACAATGGGAACAGGCTTTTCTCGAAGCCCTGATCGGCGAAGGCGAGCGCAAGCAACTCGCTCTGGCGCCGTCAAAACTTCATGAATTTGTTGCTGCAGTTAGAAACTCTTTTGAAACCGCATCGGCACAGGGTCATGTACCTGTACTGCTGACGAGCCCGGTGATTCGTCCGTATGTGCGTTCGCTGGTGGAACGTTTCCGCCCGCAAACGGTGGTGATGTCGCAAAACGAGATCCACCCGAGCGCACGACTGAAGACTCTGGGGCATGTCGGCTGACCGACCAACAATTGACCCGGTAGTGATCCTCGATGCGATTGAAAACCTTTGCAGCCCAGACTCTGACTCAAGCCATGGCGGACGTGCGCCGGGAGATGGGCGCAGAGGCCGTCATCATCGCCACTTCTGACGGTCCCAATGGCGGCGTCCAGGTGCGGGCGGCGAGCGAGATGACCTATCGCCCCGATCCTGTCGAACCGGTGCGCGAACGAACCCAGCGTCTGGCTGATGCGGCTGAAATCGCCCGCGGTGATCGCGAAGACGAACATCTCGATCAGGTGATCCGCGCCCTCGGCTTTCATCGCACCCCCGGGGCGGCTGCCCAGTCGCTGATCAAGGCGGCGCAGGATTTTGCCGTTGGCCATGCCGTCGGACGCTTGGCCCACGCTATCGAGGCCCGTTACGCCTTCCAGCCACTGCCCGCGATACCCGAACACGCCGTGCTGTTCGCCGGCACACCGGGAGTCGGCAAGACATCGGCTCTGGCCAAGACCGCCGCGCGCTCGATTGCCGCCGGATCGGTCCCGACCCTGATTTCCTGCGATGGCGAGCGCGCCGGTGCCGATGCGCGCCTGCATGCGTTGGCACAAAAAATGGGCGCCAGCTTCATCGCCGTCGACGATCCGCGCGAACTGGCTGATGCGATGCGGGAATTTGACGGGCCAGCCCTGATCGACAGTCCGGCGGTCAATCCGTTCGAGCTCGACGATCTCGACATGACGCTCGCCTTTGCCGATTCCAGCGAGGCGGAAATCGTCTATGTCTTCGATGCCGGACTGACGCCGGAGGATGCCGAGGATGCCGCTTCGCTCTTCGCCTCGATCGGCGCGAGCCGCTGCATCCCGGTGAAGCTTGATTGTGCCCGCCGCCTCGGCGCCCTGCTCGGCGTGGGCGAGACCGGTCTCGCCTTCGCACAAATATCATCAACTCCCTTTATCGGCGGCGGACTGGCCCCGGCAACGCCCTTGCGGCTGGCCCGCGCCCTGATTGAAACCCGCGCTCACCCTTATGAGGAAACCGACTGATCATGAAACTTGCCTCGGCTCCCCATCAACGCGCCGCCGGGCGTGTTCTCGCCATCGCCTCCGGCAAGGGCGGTGTCGGCAAGACGACGCTCGCCGTCGGTATGGCCCGTGCGCTCTCCTTGATGGATGAGCGCATCTTGCTGATGGATGGCGATCTCGGCATGGCCAATATCGATGTTCAGCTCGGACTGCAGCCACGCGCCGATATCGTCAATGTTCTCAGCGGCAAGACATCACTTGAAGACGCGGTCTGTCCGGCCATTGGCGGCGCCGCCGAGCGCGGCGGATTTGATGTCATTTCCGGCCGCTCCGGCTCCGGGGCGCTGGCCAATCTGTCCGGCCCCGGCCTGACCAAGCTGGCCACGGGTGTCGCGGCCCTGGCCCTGTCCTATGACCGTGCCATTCTTGATCTCGCAGCCGGCGCCGACCGCGCCACGGTTCGCCTCGCCCTGACCGCCGATGACGTCATCATCGTCATCAATGACGAGCCGACCTCGTTGACTGATGCCTATGCTTTCGTGAAGACATTGCGCCTGCATGATGAGGGCGCCTCGCCGCTGGTCGTCGTCAATAATGCACCGAGTGCAAACGCGGCCCGCGAGGCCTTTGGCGCTTTCCGCAAGACCTGCGAGTCTTTTCTCAGCTTCACACCGACTCTAGCCGGCATCGTCCGGCGCGACGCGACCGTACCGGCCGCAATCCGGACCCAGACCTGCGTCTCCGTTCGCGCGCCCGATTGCGACGCAGCCAAGGATTATCATGCACTTGCCGGAATACTCGCGCGCGGCCGCGAAGCCGCGTAGACTAGGTGAATTGGCATTCGGGGGGGAGCTGAAACGCTATGTATGATTCATTTTACGACCGTCTGAGCAATGGCTTCACCGGCTATGACTGGTGGCTGATCATCGTGTTATCGCTGGTCGCAGCGCTGATCATGCGCAAATGGCCACAATGGCCGGCGGCGGCGGCGGTGATGTTCGTGATCGATGCCATGGCACCGTTTTTCTACCGCTGGGCAATCGGCATACCGCCGAATTTCGCCTTTGATTTCGCCTTCTCGCGGCTCGACGAGCGCGGCGGTGTCGTGGTGTTGTTGCGGCTGGCAATCTATCTCGTATTGATTGGCGGGATATTTGCCGCCAAGCGTCGCTACGGTCAGCGCTAGCCTGCCATTAGACAAGCGCTCACTGACCGCAGCCCGGGCGACCGCGAGCCGGGGCGCTCGCTCCGGCTCGATGTCACCTGGTCACAGAATTTCTGAACCGGTCAATTGGGCCGGCGGTGCCGGATCTGGGCGATTTCGTCCAGTTCATCCTGCTCGGCGGCCCGCACCGCTTTCTCGATATGTGCGAGGCGGCGTTCTTCCAGGACTTCGAACTTCTTGAGTTCCTGAAAAGCGTCGCCGAGCCGGGCGCGCAAGGCATCAGCCTGGACCTCGACCTCATCGAGCGAAGAGCGAATATTCTCTTTGCGCTTGATGACGGCCTGGGCATAGGAGCCATAGGCGAGATAGCCATCGCGCGATTGCGTGGCGATCGCCTGCTCCTCTGGAACCGAAGCCTCAAGCCGCTCGATCTGATGGATCAACGCGCCTTTGGACCGGTCCAGTTCGGCCATTTGTTTCTGCAATTCCTCGACCTTGAACCGGGCCAGCCGGATCAGGGGTTCGTGTGAACGTGTCATGAGGCTATTCCTTCACCATCCAAAATCCCGGCCAGGGTCGCGAATGTCGACGGAATATCCGCCGCTTCGTCTTTTCCCTGACCAAGAAATGCTTCCAACGGGTCGTTGAGAGCAATTGCCCGATCTAGCGCCGGGTTCGATCCGTGGGTGTAAGCCCCCAGTCGGATCAATTCTTCCATATCGGCATAGGCCGACAACATTTTGCGCGCCTCGGCGACCAGGGGCCGCTCTTCAGGCGCAAAAACTTCCGGCGCCGTCCGGCTAACCGATTTGAGGACATCGATCGCCGGGAAGCGGCCACGTTCGGCAATCGCCCGGCTCATCACCACATGGCCGTCGAGAATTCCGCGCACGGCATCGGCGATCGGCTCATTATGATCATCACCATCGACCAGCACCGTGAAGAGGCCGGAAATCGTGCCGGTCTTGCGCCCATCCTGGCGTTCGACGCCGGGACCAGCGCGCTCGAGCAGGCGCGGCAATTCGGCAAACACGGACGGCGTATAACCGCGCGTCGTCGGCGGCTCGCCGGCGGCCAGGCCGATCTCGCGCTGGGCGAGGGCAAAACGGGTGACACTGTCCATCAGGCAAAGCACGTCCTTGCCCTGGTCACGGAAATACTCGGCCACCGTCAAGGTGAGGTGCGCCGCCTGGCGGCGCGCCAGGGCCGGTGCATCGGAGGTCTCGGTGATCACGACCGAGCGCGCCCGGCCCGACGGGCCCAGTACGTCGTCGACGAATTCGCGCGCTTCGCGGCCCCGTTCACCGATCAGGCCAATAACAATCACATCGGCATCACAAGCCCGCGCCAGCATCGACATCAAAACCGATTTGCCGACACCGGAGCCGGCGAAAATCCCGAGCCGCTGACCGCGGCGCATGGGTGCGAAAGCATTGAGGACGCGCACGCCCATATCCATCCGCTCGCCGAGCCGCGCGCGGCCATGCGCCATCGGCGGGTCGCCCTTGAGCGGGTAGGCATGGGGGCCTTCGCTGAGCGCCGGCCCGCCATCAAGCGGACGAGCGAAGCCATCGACGACCCGGCCCAACCAGCTCAGACACGGGCGAACCCGTGCCGCGTCAGGCTGCAAGATGACTTTCGCACCGGGGCGAATACCCTCGAGCGGGCCGAAGGGCATCATCAGGGCCGTCTGTCCGCGAAAGCCGACAATCTCGCATTCCGCTGTGCCGCGGCCGGTCACGATGGTCGCGTGGGCACCCAGGCTGAGACCGGAGATCGGTCCCTCGGCTTCGACCAACAGACCATTGAGCGCCGTGACGCGTCCTTCCAGGACGCGTGCATCAAGCCCGTCAATTCGCTCTGTCAGGGTCTGCATCATCGAGACGTCTTGCCTTTCCGGCACGGCAGATTTGCCGATTCGAATTCACTCTACGCCAACGCGGTTGCTTTCACGTAAACGCGGCCGTGCAAATGCGCGGCAAACTGTGGGGCGCGGATTGGGCGGTGCGCTTTGATTGCCGCTGGCGTGTGCTTCATTTGCCGTTTGCTTCGGACGACTGAGGGACGTGTACCAGAGGTACGCGGCCCTGTTCATGCCCGCACCATTTGGCTTTAGCCCCAGCTTGCCGGATCGAGCTGGAAGAGGCTTGCCAATTGGCGATAGACACCAGCTTCCTCGCGCTGCAATTCGACCGGTCGTTCGAAGAAAGTCTCGACCGCAACCGCGAAGAATTCTTGAGGCGCGGTGGCACCATAAGGGTCAAATACGGACCACTGGCCGGTCTCGACCTTTCGGCAGTGGGTCTTGTACGCGCTGACGAATACGCGCTCCCATTGAGCGAAGCTCTGCGCCTTGCCCAGGACGGGAATTCCGTCCGTGTAACCAGACAAATCGTCGAGCTGGTGGGCAAATTCATGGAAGACGAGATTGTGACCATCGGTCTCGTCCAGGGCGCCTTGCCGGGCGTCAGCCCAGGACAGGATCACAGGACCGCGCGCCCAGCTTTCTCCCGTGCGCACGGTTTCGCGCTCCGTCACGACATACCCGTTATGCTCCGCCCTTCGCGACTTGAAGGCACCCGGATAGACAAGAACGGTGCGCAAGTTGACGTACCAGCTGTCGGTATTGACGACGAGCAGGCAGGCCTGCGCCGCGATGGACAGTCTCATCTCTTCGGTCACCGCCAGTCCGTCGCACCCGATAAATTCGATCTGATGCAGAAACAGGGCGATCTTGCCTTCAAAGGCCCGATGCAATCTCGCCGGGAGTTTTCGAATGAGCGGCACCGAGGCGTTGATGATGGCGCGTTGCGGCGCCGAGAGCTCGGACAGCAGGAGGTTCTTGCGCAGGCGTCGCCTCGACCAGTGATGAGCCAGCAAGGCGAGTGCGCCCAGCAGCAAGAGTGAGAGGGGTATCAACATGCAGCCTTGCTAACCGGGTTGGTCGGACCGGGAAAGCAGAATGCCAGCAATGCATGGCGACAGCGCCCCTTTGCGCAGCCCGGTTGGGCTTGGGAGGGCGGTCGCGCGTAGTGCGTTCTGGCGATCAGGGCGAGAAATACGGAAAAATACCGGTTCGATCCGGAAATCCATTTCCTGTGACCGGACTCGAAACAGCATTATCCGCCAGAGGGTCGCAAAAATACCCTGTGGAGAAGTTCAGCCACCAAGCGAAACCCGGTTTACTGGCGAAATCGTCAAGCCTGACTAGGAATTCGCCGTCTGGGAACTGGATACTTTATACGTGCAGACAATCGCAGTTGGCTGAAATTCTTTGGGTGTCCGGAATCCTCCAACCCGCCTAACCCCCTATTCGTTAACGCTAATTGCGAATCAAGCGGGAGCCAAAAAGAATCGCTCAGCTGACGATTCTTCTACCCGGTCAAGCCGCAGTTAACTTTCGTTAAGGGTTTCCTCGTAGCGTCCGAATAAGGTTAATCAGACTACACACCGGGCGGGATTGATTCGTTCGGGTACCAGACCGGAGGCGAACCATGAGGGTTCTTCTAATTGAGGACGACCGGGCGACCGCGCAGTCCATCGAACTGATGCTGAAGTCTGATGGCTTCAACATCTACACGACGGATCTTGGCGAGGAAGGTGTCGACCTCGGCAAGCTGTATGATTACGACATCATACTGCTCGATCTGAACCTTCCGGACATGACGGGTTTTGATGTTCTCAAAACCCTTCGCGTCTCCAAGATCGACACTCCGATCCTGATCCTCACCGGCAATGCCGATATCGACAACAAGGTCCGTGGCCTTGGATGCGGTGCCGATGACTATATGACGAAGCCTTTCCACAAGGATGAGATGATTGCGCGCATCCACGCCATCGTCCGCCGGTCGAAAGGGCATTCGCAATCGATCATCAAAACCGGAACGATCGCCGTCAATCTCGACGCCAAGACTGTCGAAGTCGACAGCCAGCGCGTCCATCTGACCGGCAAGGAATACCAGATGCTCGAGCTGCTCTCGCTGCGCAAGGGCACGACGCTGACCAAGGAGATGTTCCTCAATCATCTCTATGGCGGCATGGACGAGCCTGAACTGAAGATCATCGACGTGTTCATCTGCAAGCTTCGCAAGAAGCTGGCGGCCGCCACACAGGGCGAGCATCACATCGAAACCGTCTGGGGCCGTGGCTATGTGCTGCGCGACCCGATGGAAGAAAAAGTCGCCGTCTGATCGCACGGCCGATGCAAGATTGAAGAACCCGGTCCTCGCGACCGGGTTTTTTCTTGGCCGCCTCCCCTGTTCAGGGGCTTTTCGGGGGCTGGCGTCTCGCTAATCTGGCCTGCAAACAGCGAGGCGCCCCATGAAAAACCATCCAGTGTGCCTGACCGCGTTCGCGGTCGCGATTTTGGCAGCCGGGCACGCCCTGGCTGTCCAGGATCCACCCGGCGAGCCGGCAATTCCGCGCCCGCGCGTTGCGGAAATGGAGACTTTTTCAGCTTCCGAGTTGATGGCAGAGCTCACCGGGCTCGAGGCTGCTGTCGGCGGGCGGGTCGCCTTTCGTGACCCCGATGGGCTGCTCGAGCGTCTTGAAGCGAAGCATGACCGGCTGACGGCCCTCGCCGATGCCGAAGGCGGCCGTTGGGGGCTGGGCTTCGACATCTTATTCTCGACCAATGACCCCGAACCCCGTCCGTGCGACGATCACACCCCGGTCAGGGTGGTTGCCCACCAGGGCACCGAAATGGCCGGGACTGTTTGTCGACTCTATACGATTCAGGACGGGGTGCCGATGTTGACACTTGATCAGCTTCTCGACGCCCCCTTCGAGGGCCGGACGCTCCACATTCACCTCGTCACGAGCATTACCGCCGAGCAAGACAGCCTGCTCGATTCAGGGAATGAAATCCTGTCGGCGATGGCGACCGATGTTTTGCACACCCTCATCCTGGCAATGCCTCCCAGTAGCGACGAGGACTGGATATTGTGGCGGGACGCCCTGAAGAACATGACGGACCGCGCAAACGGCTTCATCAGCTTCGAGGCACCAGACACGCTGGCCCACGCGCTCGAGGCGGCGGTGACCGGGATACTGGAGGAGGCGGACGTGCTGGGCGTCGATTGGGGCTTCACTTTCGGGGCCGATGGCGCGCAGTCCTTCGCGGACGGTGGCATGTTTGATCCCGACAGGCTTGCGGCTGCGAGGCGGCCAGAAACCGCCGCATGGTGCCTGCCCGACGAGAGTTTCATAGTGACCGGTCCAACCGGCGCTTTCCACACCTGGCATCAATGCTCCGGCACACCGCCGGAGGAAAATCCCGACTCCCTCATCACCCGCAAAATCTGGACCGAGGCGAGATCAACCCGGGTCTATCGGTGGCTCGAACTCACCGTCTTCGGCTCAACCGAAACGCCGGCCGAACTACCAGCTGTGGACAGGTTCACTCGAGAAGCGCTGGCTCTGATGGCGAATGACGTCATCATCGCCCCCCGCCCATCTGCGGCCAGTGGCGAATAGGGTGAGCCGGGGCCGGCCACAAAGAAAAACCCCGGACCAATCTGGTGCCGGGGTTTTTCATTTTGACTTCTGTGTAATCACGCAAACATCAGGCGGCGACCGTCCGTGCCGCGACATTTCCGGCCTGGGTGTAGAGCCCGCGACGGCCGTCGACCGGAGCAAAATCGCTTGAGAGGCCGACCACGGTCTCCGCAGCGCCCATCACAAGAAAGCCATCGGAAGCGGCCTGTTGCGAAAGCCGTGTCAGCACTTTCTTCTTCGACTCCGCATCGAAATAGATCAGCACATTGCGGCAGAAGATCACGTCGAACTTGCCGAGTGAGGCAAAGTTTTCGAGCAGGTTCTGCTTCTGGAAATTCACCATCTGGCGAATATTCGGCTTGATGCGCCATTGATCGCCAGTCTGATCGAAATGCGTCACCAGGCGCTGAATCGCCAGGCCACGCTGCACTTCGAACTGGCTGTAGAGGCCAGCCTTGGCCTTTTCCAGCACTCGTGGTGCCATATCGGTCGCGACGATCTCGACCCGCAAGCCGCCCAGACGCGCGCGCTCTTCCTCCAGCAGCATGGCAAGGGAATAGGGCTCCTGTCCGGACGAACAGGCCGCGCACCAGATCCGCAACACACCGGTATTGCCCCGGGCACGCGAGAGGATTGGCAAAATGTCCTGTTTGAACAGGTCAAACGGGGTGTTGTCGCGGAAGAAGAAGGTTTCGTGGGTCGCGAGCGCCTCAGTGATCGCCCAGAGCAGGCGATCATTGCTGTCGCGCCGCGCCGCGGCAATCAGGGCTTCGATCGAGGGATAACCTTCGGCACGTGCCAGCGGTGCAAGCCGACTCTCGAGCAAATAGCCCTTGTCGGCTGATAGAACGAGGCCCGAACGCTTATACGCCTCGGCCGCGACGTAGAGAATTTCCTGTTTTTCCAACATAGGCCTAAATTCCACCCTTGGAGCGCCGGACGATGTCCGACCCGATTTCCGATAGCGGCAGTATTTGATCTGCCAGTCCGGCCTCGGCGACTGCGCCAGGCATGCCCCAGACGATGCTGCTCGCTTCGTCCTGGACGATAATGGTTCCACCGGCTCCGCGCAGCGCGCGCACGCCGTCGCGACCGTCATGCCCCATCCCGGTCAGGATGACGCCGAGTGCATTGCCGCCGGTCGCCTCGGCCACCGAAGCAAACAGCGGGTCGACAGCCGGGCGGCAGAAATTGATCGGCGCGGTCTGATCGAGCGCAGCGTAATAACCAGCCGCATCGCGCCGCACCGTGAAGTGAAAATCACCCGGTGCAACATAGACATTGCCCGCCTGAAGGCGCTCGCCATGCTCGACTTCCTTGCAGGTCAGATTGCTGGCCTTGGCGAGGTGTTCGGCGAGAATTTTGGTGAACAGGGCCGGCATGTGCTGGGCAATGACGATCGGCGCCGTCATTCCGGCGGCAAATTTGCTGATCACCAGGCGCAGGGCTTCGGGGCCACCTGTACTCGACCCGATGGCGATGATTGCAGGCCGGCCTGTGGAACGCGGCGTGGTGCCGCGCGATATCGGAGCCGATGCCACCGGACAGAAGGCGCGTCTGGCCATGGGCTGCGGCGCGCCGACCGCGCTGCGCACTTGCGGTGCGGCGGTGCCGGCAGCAGGCGCAACCGGGCGCGAGACCTTTGGCCGCGGCGCCAGCGCCTTGAGCTTTGCCAGCAGATCGCGGCGAAATTCCTCGGCACCAGCCAGTCGCCCAGCCTGGGGCTTCGGCGCATAGTCTGCTGCTCCCATGGACAAGGCGCGGATCGTCACCTCACCGCCACGGCGGGTCAGGGTCGAGGCCATCACGATACGACAGGACGGCACGGTCTTGAGCAGAATGGGCAAGGCCGCGAGGCCGTCCATTTTGGGCATTTCAACGTCGAGGATGATCAGATCGGGTCGCAGCTCTTCAGCCTTGCGTATCCCCTGTTCGCCATCGGTGGCGGAGCCGACGAGGACAAGATCCGGATCTTCCTCGATCCAGCGCGTCATCAATCCACGGGCGACCGCGGAATCATCGATCACGAGCACTCGGGCCATGCCATGTTCGGCAGCCAATTTGGGGGCGAGCTCTGTCATCAGCCTCCCCTATGACGCTCGCAACAGGCCGGTTTGCTGAAACTTGGAAGCAATGATGTCGCCATCAAACGGCTTCATTACGTATTCGTCGGCACCAGCACGCAGCGCTTCGGTGATGTGGGCCATATCATTCTCGGTGGTGCAGAATACCACGATCGGCCGGTCACCGGTTTCCTCACGGCGCAGCGCCTTGACGAAATCGAGCCCGTTCATGATCGGCATATTCCAGTCCAGAAGGATGGCGTCGGGCATATGTTCCCGGCATTTCTCAAGCGCTTCCGCGCCATCACCGGCTTCAACACACGCGAATTCAAGCTCTTCCAAAATTCGGCGGGCGACTTTCCGGATCACGCGCGAATCGTCAACGACGAGACAGGTCTTCATACGCTTGCCCTTCCCTAGGCGGCTTCGCTTTTGACCGTTGTGCCGATGACCGCCGACACATCCAGAACCGCGAGCAATTCTTTTTCGAGGCGGTGAACCCCCTTCACCATCGAACGCCAACGAGCGTCGACATGCGCTGGGACAGGCTCCAGCTCTGCGCGCGGTCGCCGCAGAACTTCACCGACAGAATCGACGATAAGTCCGAAGATTTCGCTACCGCGTTCCACACCAAGCGCCATGCCTGCATCATTGGCATCGCGCGGCGGCAGACCGAGGCGGCGGCGGGCGTCGATCGCGGTCACAATTCGTCCGCGCAGATTGAGCAGGCCGGCGACTTCAAGCGGTGCCAGCGGCACGGCAGTGACCGATTGCGGCGCGAAAACTTCGCGGATCGAATTGACCGGTGCGCCGAATAGCTGGTCGCCGATACGCACCGAGACGTATTCGATCATGGCGTCGGCAGCCAGTTCCGAGGATTCATCGTAATATTCGGTCATGCCACCTTCTCCTGGTCGGACGCTTCATCCAGGGCGGCGATCAGCGCCCCCCGATCCGAGCGCGGCAACACCACTGTGAGGCCTTCGGCTTTGGTATCTTCTGGCCAGTCGGTGACGGCGAGCGCCGGCAGATTGGCCCACAGGCCCTGGGCCCTGATTTTTTCGAGTGCAGCGGGATCGCCGACGAGCGCGTCGAATTGTTCGCCCGCTTCGGCGATCGCCAGAACCTCATGCATGCCGCCGGTCGGGGTGACATCATAGCCCGCCGCGGCAAGCAGCGGCGCAATCATGCGGCGCGCAAATGCATCGGCATCGACGAGCAATACCCGGCGGCGGCGTTTCGACGAACGGCGTTGAATATTGCCGGCCTGGGCCTGTTCAAGATGCCAGGCGATATCGACGACATCGGTCGCCTTGCCCTTGATAATGGCCGACCCAATAATGCCCGGCTTGTCGGAGCGCATCTGCAGATCGACGCGTTCCTCGACGACGTCGACGATTTGATCGACCGCAAGACCGATCGCGCCATGCCCTTCGGAGAACACCAGAACCGGCTGACGCTGCCCCTGCATCCCGCCGATCTGACCGCCCAGCGGCACAATCGGCATCAGGCGGCCGCGGTATTGAACCACAAGCCGGCCATTGGTGGTCTCGATCGCATCCGGCTGGAATTCCTCAAGCCGGGTGACCAGTGCCAGCGGCACAGCCTTCGGCTCGTTGCCCCCGGCACGGACCAGCAGCAGACGCTGGGTATTCTGCGGTTCGGCCGCCGCGGCGGCGTTGGCAGCGTAGTGCGCCTCGTCTTCCATGCTCGTCACGATTTCCCCGGCCAGCCCGTTGGGGTCGAGGATCATGATCACGGTGCCGTCGCCCAATATGGTCGCACCGGAATAGGCACCAACGCCGCGCAGCGAGTCGGAGAGCGGCTTGACGACGATTTCCTCGGTATCCAGAACATTGTCGACGATCAGGCCGACATTGCGTCCACCGGCATCGAGCACGACGACGAAGCCGGTATCGACCTTGGCCTCGGCGCCGGCTTCACCAACGCTCGGGCTGACGCCCAGCACTTCCTGCAAGTCGACCAGCGGCATCAATCGGTCGCGCAAACGCATGACCCGGGCACCGCTGAGCGATTCCACGGCATGATCGGACCCGGCACCGACCCGCACCAGCTCGCGCACGGCCAGCTGCGGGATGGCGAAACGCTGTTTATGGCTGCCAATGATCAGCGCGGACACGATGGCCAGGGTCAGCGGAATCTTGATCTTGAAATGACTGCCCTTGCCGGCCGTCGAGGTGACATCAACGACGCCGCCAATCTGTTCGATATTGGTGCGCACCACATCCATGCCGACGCCGCGGCCTGACAGATTGGTGACCTTCGCCGCCGTCGAGAAGCCTGGCGCGAAAATGAAGCGGTGGATCTGCTGCTCGGTCATCGCGGCGAGCTCATCCTGGGTCGTCAAGCCCTTGTCGAGCGCCTTTTCGCCGATGCGAGCCGTATTCAATCCCATGCCGTCATCGGCGATGGAGATGATGATATGGCCGCCCTCATGGAAGGCCTTCAGCGTGATGACGCCCTTTTCAGGCTTGCCGGCCTTGATCCGGTCGGCAGGCGTTTCGAGACCGTGGTCCGCGGAATTGCGCACCATATGGGTGAGCGGATCCTTGATCAGTTCGAGCACCTGGCGGTCAAGCTCGGTATCGCTGCCATCCATCACCAATTCGATCTTCTTGCCGAGATCAGTGGAGACGTCGCGAATGATGCGCGGCAGTTTGCGCCAGGCGTCGCCGATTGGCTGCATGCGGGTTTTCATCACCCCGTCCTGCAATTCACCAGTGACGGCGGAGAGGCGCTGCAGCGGAACTTTGAGGTCTTCATCCTCGAGACCGCGAATGGTCTGCATCAGCTGGTTCCGGGTCAGGACCAGTTCGGAGACTGTGGTCATCAGGGCATCAAGCACATCGACGCCGACCCGTACGGTCTGCTGCATGCGCGGAGCGCCATCGCCGGCCACAACGTGATCATCGCTACCCTTGAGTTCGGCAACTGCGCTCTGCAACGCTTCAGTCGTGCTCATATCGGGGGTGATCACGGCGGGGGCCGTGCCGGCTTCCGGTTCGGCCGAATTGAAGGCAGCCTCAAGCTCGGCGACAGAAACTTCGCCGGGGCGCAGCTCGCGGCCCAGTTCGGGATCGAAATCGCCCACACCGAGATGTTCGGCGGCTGGGGCTTCGGCGGAGTTCGGGATTTCGACTTCTGCCTCGGTGGTCAGAAAGGCCGCTTCCAGATCGGCGAGCGAAACTTCGCCCGGCCGCAATTCGCGGCCCAGATCAGCGTCCCAGCCTTCGGGCACGGCTTCCACCGGCTCGGCCGTTTCGACCGGTTCGATGACTCGCCCTTGCGAGGCGTCTTCAAGCCGGCCAATCAATTCGCTGTCTTCGCCGGCGGGTTCATTACCGGTCTCTTCGATATTGCAAAGAATAACCTTGATCTGATCGATCGATTGCAGAACCAGGGTAACCATGGGCGGCGTAACGGCGAGGTCGCCGTCGCGGAATTTTCCAAGCAGGGTCTCGCCGGCATGTGCCACGGCTTCAAGTCGCGGCAGACCGAGGAAACCACATGTCCCCTTTACCGTGTGCAGGAGGCGGAAAATATTGTCGAGGATGGCCCGGTCTTCCGGATTATTCTCGAAACGCACCAGTTCTGCATCGATGACATCGAGACTTTCGCCAGTCTCCGTCAGAAATTCACTGATCAGATCGTCCATTGCCAACCTCTTGCCGTCTATATGCCTGTCAGGGCGTGATTTGACGGTAAGTTGCCATGGGCTTGGTTAACGGACTGTTGGTGCCAGCCCGTTGGAATCCAGTATTGAATTCATAGCATATGAGCAGATCTGGCAGCCGGTCAGCTGACTGTGGACGGGTGCGGCTGGATCAGGGCGACAAACTCCACCCGCTCCTCGCTGGCATGGGCGCTGACACGTCCGCCGGCATTGCGCGCAATCAACCCTGCAAAATAAGGCTGAATCGAACGGCCATCATATCCGGTTTCCGGCGGTTGTCCCTCGAGGGCGAGCACGGCATCGGCATTGAGCCGTGCCCGTGGACCTTCCGCGACGATGCGGATGCGGGCACCGCCACCGGTTTCTGTGGCTTCAATCGTCACCTTGCCGCCGCGCGGCACCGACTCGACCGCGAGAATGCACAAATTCATCAGCAGGCGTGACGGTGTCTTCTCAAGCCCCGGCGCTTCGACCTTCCAGACGATCTCCGGCTTGGAGGGCGCAAACATGGCTTCAGTCAGACGCCGCAATTCGCGCGTGTCGAGCGTCGCCGGCGCCGAGCCGCCAGCGCCATAGGCAAGGCGGGCAAATTCCAGCTTGGCCTGGGCCTGGCGCGAACTGTCGCGCACCAGATCCATCGCATCCTCATGCATGTCGGCGGAGGTTTCATCATCGAGCACGCTGAGTGCTGCGCTCAGTGCGGACACCGGGCTGACGAGGTCATGACAAAGCCGCGCGCAGAGCAGAGCGGCTAATTGGTCGGCGGCCATTTCGGCGGGGCGTTGATCTTGCATCGCTCAATCGATACACGATTCTCTCGCCGGCCGACCGCGTTTCGCAGCACAAATCCAATCGAGGCGCGGAAAGGACTTGGCAACCGAACGGGTCCAAGACATGATTCGGTCGGGTTATGGGGCCATTGGACAAGGCGCGCGAACGCGCATTGGTCCGGTGCAAGACTTGCTTGAGATGACGCGTCATGGAACGAAACTTCGGAGTGTCGACATAACCATGCCTGGATTCGATGTAACCCAAGCCGATCAGCGCCGTGCCCGCGGCCTCGTTGTCTGCGCCAGCCTCGTGCTGTCGGCGGGACTTTTCGCAGCTCTGATGACGTCGAAAGACACCCGCAGCGATGCCGCCGCCCTGACCGCGCCCGTCGCTGCAGTGGCGATCATGGACATCAATGCCGCGGCCCTTGAATTCAATGATGCCGCCGATGGCGCACCGATGCGACCTGCGACGACGACACCCGCCGTGCCGCTCAACCCGGCCCTGCTCGACACCAATGCCTTCACCGCCTGCATCAACTGCCCGGTCCATCTCCAGGTCGAGCGCGTGGTGCCCCGCGGTGGCACACTCGCTGGCCTGCTTGACGATGCCGGTGTCGATTCCACTGACGCCGTCCAGGCGATCCGGGCGCTGAACCAGGTCTATGATCTGCGTTATTTGCGCGCCGGCCAGAGCCTCAATCTCTATCTCGAGACCGAGCCCGATGCGGCGGTCGAAGCCAATGAAGAGACCCAAAGCCGGTTGCGGTTGAGCGGGATTTCCTTCCGCCCCGCTGTCGACCGCTCGATCACCGTCGCGCGTGTCAGCGGTGATGAATACCGCACCCGCGAAACCATTGCCGAGTTTGAACGCCAGGTCGTGCGCTCCTCCGGCTCCATCACCTCATCGCTCTATGTCGACGCCCTCAATGCCGGCGCCACCGACCGCATCGTCGTCGAGCTGGCCGGCGTGCTGGCCTACGCGATCGATTTCCAGCGTTCGATCCAGCCCGGCGACGGCTTCGACATCTTGTTCGAGCGCTTCGTCAATGAAGAGGGCCAGACCGCACGGACCGGCGACATTCTCTATGCCCGCTATGAGGGCCGGGGCGATCCGAAGGAATTCTTCCGATTCGAGACCTCTGATGGCGGTATTGGCTATTACAGCGCCGAGGGTGCCAGCGCCCAGCGCCTGCTGATGCTGACACCGATCAATGGTGCCCGCCTCTCCTCCTCCTTCGGCCGCCGGCGCCACCCGATCCTGGGTTATACCGGTGCCCATAACGGTACGGATTTCGCCGCCCCGACCGGCACACCGATCTTCGCCGCCGGCAATGGTGTGGTCGAACGAGCCAATCGCTTCGGCAGCTTCGGCAATTATGTCAGGATCCGCCACGCCAACGGCTTCGAAACCGCCTATGCCCATCTCAACGGCTTCGCCCGCGGCATGCGGGCGGGCAGCCGCGTCACCCAGGGCCAGGTGATCGCCTATGTCGGCACCACCGGCCGCTCGACCGGGCCACATCTGCATTACGAAGTTCATCTCAATGGCCGTCCGGTCAATCCGATGACGCTCGACCTGCCGACCGGCCGCCAGCTGACCGATGCCGACATGCCGGCCTTCATCGCCGAGCGCGACCGCATCACCGCTATCCGCGATGGTGCCCCGCCGGCCAATGCGACAGAGACGCCATTGATGGCGGATTCCAGCAGCGGCGCGCGCTAATTAGCTTCTTGACTTGATCCCGCCGGCGCGGCAAAAGCCGCGCCACGGGTCCGGAGATGCCCGCCGCTCGCAGGCGCAAGCCCTGGTGAAATCTCCAATCAAGACTCCTCCGTCGACCCAGTGTCATGCGGTGTGATGGCAAGGCGAGCCCCGTCCAGAATACGCATGCAGACACAGGCGACGCCATGTCCACGATCCAGACCCTGCCTGCCCTTGATATCCTCAAGGCCCAGGCCAAACGCTTGCGCCAAAGCCTGACGGCCGAGGGCAATTTCATCACCCATAGTGAAGCCCTCGAATTGCTGGCCCACCAGCATGGCTATCGCGACTGGAACACGCTGCACGCCGCAGTCGGCAATCGCCCGGCCGCGCCGCTGACGCTCGGGGCCAATATCACCGGCCTCTATCTCGGCCAGGCCTTCAAGGGAGAAATCCTCGCCCTGGCCAGCCTCAATCACGGCAGCCACTACCGGCTCACCATCGAGTTCGACGAACCGGTCGATGTGGTGACATTCGACAGCTTCTCGGCGTTTCGTAAACGGGTGAATTGCACGGTGGGCGCTGATGGGCGTTCGCCGGCGATGACGGGCGATGGCCAACCGCAGATGGCGATTGCGATCTAGCGGGAGGAGAGCCCTCGCGCACCCACCACGTCATCCCGACGAAGGCCGGGATGACGTGGGATAATTGCGTCGAGGCGGAGATAATCCGCTGTGGCAAAGGCGCTTGGCGCGGGCGGATTGTGTATGTCTCCGCCTTCCTGCAATCTGGCGGCAAGGAGATTTGCCATGACCGAACTCGCAACCTGCCTGTGGTTTGACCACGGCGAAGCCAGCAAAGCGGCCGAATTTTACGCCGCCACCTTCCCGGACAGCCATGTCGACCGAGTGAATACCGCACCAGGCGATTTTCCCGGCGGGCAGAAAGACATTGAGTTGACCGTCGAATTTACCGTGCTCGGGCGGCGCTTTGTCGGCCTGAATGGTGGCCCCGCCTTCAAGGCAAATGAAGCGGTGAGCTTGATGGTCGTGACCGAAAACCAGCAAGAGACCGACCGCTATTGGGAGGCGATCATCGGAAATGGCGGTGCGGCAGGCGATTGCGGCTGGTGCAAGGATCGTTGGGGCTTTTCCTGGCAGATCACGCCGCAGCGTCTGTTGGACCTGATAACGAGCAGCGACAGTCAGGAAGCAAAGCGTGCCTTCGATTCAATGATGACAATGACAAAGATCGACATCGCTGCCCTCGAAGCGGCAATCGCGAATTGATGAAGAAGTTGGCGGTGTTCAGTCGGCGACCAGATGGTCGCCAGGCCAATGCTGAACTGGCAGAACTCGCCAAAGCCTCTCTCCGTCTCCTGACTCATGGATACCACCAACCCGGACGGATGCCCGGACGCGAGAGCGATCCGGGCATACGTGAGCGATGACAGAAGTCTGGTACTTTACTGACAGTTAAGCCCGTTAGTGAAAATCGGGCTCCGGCGCCTGGCGCGCGGCGCCGGCGCGCAGGAAGGCCGAGATCGCCGGGAAATTGGTTTCGCCGAAGCATTCCATCAAATGCCGGATCGGGCGGGCGCTGTCGGACTGGGCCCGCAGGAAAGCGAATTCCAGTTCGAGCAGGCGCTCATTGGCTGTGCCCTGCCACCAATAGGTCAGCACGGTCTCGAGCGTGTTGAGATAATCAATCATCAGCCAGCGCAGCTGGATGACATGTTTCGCCGTCACGCCGGTGATGAAACCATCCTTCTCGGCCAGGGAGCCCAGCGCCGCCGGGTCGTAGAATTCGACGCAACCGCGGATATCTTCCAGCAGTGAGACCGGTAATTTCGGGACATTGAATTTTTCGATATCCTGAATGATACGGCTATTGAGATGGCAGGAATTATTGACGAATTGCAGCATGAGATCGGTTTCGGGCCGCTTGTTGTCGATATAGATTTTGGCCGCATCGATCGCCGCCTGCTTCTTGAGCCGCTTGTTCTCGGCGACCCAATTGGCCCGGCTTTCCGACAGCTGCAGCGCCGCGACAATCACGCTGAGCGCCATCACAACAGAGGCTATAGCCGTCACAACTTCACTGACCGACCCGAATTCCATACTGTATCCCCCGTGGTTTGGCGGGAGGTTACCCGGTGAAGACGGGCGAGGCTATGCAAAACCGGACGGGATGGGTCTGAGTGTGCGGATCGTCGAGAAAAACCCGTAACCCCGTCAGGATGACGGGAACTGGATTGGAATCGACAGTAGACAGCAATTAAGGAATGGCGACCCAATCAGACCATTCGCGCCAATCAGCTATGGAGCGCATCGAGTATGAAGAAAATTCAGGAACGCGTTTGGCTCTTGCGATCCATAGCCGCCCTTGTGACGATCGGCAGTATTTATCTGTTCGCCCCCTGGCGCGAAGCCTTTTCCTATCTGAAACCCCTGCCCGCCAGCGTGCAGGGCGAGGTCGATCATGTCCTCGATTACGGGCTCGACGGGATCATCATCTATGTCGACCGCGCCGGTCATGCGCCGGAATTTTATGCGGCGGGGTGGTTTGACCGGGAGAATTCCATCCCCGCCGACCCACATTCCCTGTTCAAGATTGCCAGTATCTCCAAACTCTATATCGCGGCGGCGGCAGCCATGCTGGTCGCGGAGGACAGGCTGGACCTGGACAAGACGGTTGTGGATTTTTTCCCCGAACTGGTCGGCCAAATCGAATATGCCGACCGGATTACGCTGCGCATGTTGCTGCAGCACCGCAGCGGCATTCCCAACTGGGTCGAGGACCCGGACCGCTGGGCCATCACCTCCGGAGAGGTGAATGATTATCTGGCGCTGGTGTTTGATGATGCGGCCGAATTTGAACCCGATGCGCGCTACCAGTATTCCAACACGAATTATCTGCTGATCGGCAATATCCTCGACCAGACCCTCGGCTATCCGCACCAGCAATTCATCCGCAGCGACATCCTCGACCCGCTCGAACTGAGCAATACTTTCGCCTCGGTGAGCGATGCCGATCTTGCCCGCATCCCCAGCGGTTATGATACGGGCTGGCCGGATGAGGATTTCAAACAGCGCGTCCATTTTGTGCCCGGCGGCAGCATGGTCGCGACGGCTGAGGATACCGGGATATTCCTGCGCGCCCTCAGTGATGGCTCGCTCTTCAGTGAAGAGGCGCAGGCGATCTATTCATCCGTCTATGAATACGGCCATACTGGACTGCTGGCCGGCTATTCCAGCATTGCCCGCTATCACCCGGACATCGACGCCGTGGTGATCCAGTTCGTCAATACGAGCGGGGGGAATTCCTGGACGGCGACCGAAGTGGTCTATGACCGGGTTTTGCGGATCTTGCGCCGGGAGGGGTGAATGATGGGCGTGGCGCCGGTCCCGCATTGCTGCATCCGCCAGCGTCGCAGCTGCCCGCCTCATCCGGCCTTCGGCCACCTTCTCCTCACGCAGAAGAAAAGTGCGCACGTCGTCCCTCTCCGTGAGGAGAGGGGGCCCCGCAGGGGTGGGTGAGGCGGGCAGCGGTGACGGTCGATGGCCGGGAACTAACGCTCCAATTCCACATCCCAATACAGATAATCCAGCCAGCTCTCATGCAGGAATTTGGGCGGAAATCGCCGCCCCTGGGCCTGGAGCTCATACATGGTCGGGCGTTGCGGCGGGCGGCGTAGCGGCATGTGAGCTTCGCGCGGGGTGCGGCCACCTTTTTTGAGATTGCAGGGGCTGCAGGCGGCGACGATGTTTTCCCAGCTGGTCTTGCCACCGGCGCGGCGCGGGATGACGTGGTCGAAGGTCAGACGGTCGGTGCTGGAGCGGGCATCGGCGGCGTCATGGCCGCAATAGGCGCAGCGAAAGCCGTCGCGCAGCCAGACATTATAACGGGTGAAGGCGGGGGTGCGGTCGAGGGCGACGTAATCGCGCAGGGCGACGACCGATGGGACGTGCATTTCGAAGGTCGGGGAATGCACAACTTCGCGGTAATTGGAGACGATGGCGACGCGTTCGAGGAAGACATTCTTGACCGCTTCCTGCCATGGCCAGGTCGAGAGCGGCCAATAGCTGAGCGGCTGGAAGTCCGCATTCAGCACCAGACAGGGCCATCCCTGCGGCGCTTTAGCAAGCACCTGCATGGCCGCCTCCCCTGCGCACGCCGGCCGCAAAGCCGCGCGGATAAGGGCAGGATGTATTGCGGACAATCGTCCTGAAAACGCACCTCCCTGGACCGACCCTCCGCCCGATGAGCGAATCGGATCAATTGTCCTTGAAGGCAAGTTTACGCCTGTTTCGGTGACACGCCTATGACATCAAGGCCACAGCGGGTGCGTCACGCGGTAGCGGGGCGGTCGCTCAGCGATAACCGCCGGACAAAGCGGTCTTGAGGAAATGTGCCCCGATCTGCAGCCCGTCCTGACCGATTGAATGCGGCAGGCCCTGGGAGATATGCCATTGCGCGCCATGACCGGCCGCCACGAGATTTTCCAGCGCGTCGAACATGAAACCCAGCGGCAGGACCTGGTCCTGATCGCCATGGATCAGCATGATCGGCGGTTTGGAGCGCATCTGCTGCTTCAGCTTCGGCCCGCCCGGCAGCGCGCCGGAGAAGCCCAGAATTCCGGCCAGGGGCCGCTCGCGGCGCAGGCCGGCCTGCAGGGTCAGCATGGTGCCTTGCGAGAAACCACACAGCACCAGATCGGCTTCGGTCAGGCGATAACGCGCCAATTCCTGGTCGATGAAACGGTCAATGACCGGCCCGGCAATCGCAGCGCCGGCCTCGATACGGTCGGGATCGAGATTGGAGATCGGGAACCACTGATAGCCATTCGGCGCTCCGGGCACCGGATCGGGCGCATTCGGCGAGACCCATTGCACATGCGGCAGGGCCGGCGCCCAATGCTGACCCAGCCCGATCAGATCATCGCCATTCGAGCCATAGCCATGCAGGAAAATCACCAGCTTGCGCGGCGGCTGTCCATCACGCGGGGCAAGGCGGGGGCCATCAATGGGGGTCATGGGAGTCTCCTGCGGCGGTGCGGGCCGGAAGGTCTGCATTCGCACCCGTGCTGTCAACGCGTCAGCGGCACCGATCCGCAGCAGGCTTTGACAAGCGGCGCGAAATACCGTTGCGATGGGGCCTTGCCAGCCGGTTGGACCGATGAATTTCGTCACACGTTTTGCCCCCTCGCCTTCGGGCTATCTACATCTGGGCCATGCCTTCTCGGCCTGGACCGCCTGGCGTGCGGCTTGCGACAATGACGGGCGCTTCCTGCTGCGGCTGGAGGATATCGATACGCTGCGCTGCAAACGCGAATTCGAGGCGCCGCTGTTTGACGATCTGATCTGGCTCGGGCTCGACTGGGAAGAACCGGTGCGGCGCCAGAGCGAGCATTTTGATGACTACGCCGCCGTGCTGGAGCGGCTCAGATCGCTCGGTCTCGTGTATCGCTGTTTCAAGACGCGTAGCGAAATCCTGGAGGATATCGCCCGCGCGCCGCATGGCATCGGCGAAGTCTATCGCGGGCCTCAAACACCCATGGCTGCGGATGAGGAAGCGGCGCGGCTGGCGGCGGGAGAGCCCTATGCCTGGCGGCTTTCGCTGGATCGCTGCCACGATCATCTCGGCGACCGGTATGGCGCGATGCGCTTTGTCGAGGAAGGGGTCAGCGTCAGACGGGGCGAAACTGCCCGCGAAGTGATCGCCGATCCGTCGCCGCTCGGCGATGTCGTGCTCGGGCGCAAGGATGTCGGAACCAGCTATCATATTGCCGTCGTGCATGATGATGCGCTGCAGGGCATCAGTCATGTCATCCGCGGCGAGGATTTGTTCGAACTGACGCCGCTGCATGTGCTGCTGCAGACCCTGCTCGGCCTGCCCACCCCGATCTATCGCCATCACCGCCTTCTGCTCGACGAGAGCGGCAAGCGTTTCGCCAAGCGCGACCAGGCGGCAACGCTGCAGGCGATGCGCGAGAGCGGCGAAACTTCAGAAGGTCTGCGCTCGGTTTTTCTGCGCTGAATTGCATCCAGTTGACGGGCCCCGGGCATCCTGTGTGTTGAAACCACACTGCAAAGGACGCCGTCATGCGCGCATTCCTGACCTCGACCTGCCTCGCCCTGCTCGCCCTTCCGGCCGCTGCCATGGCGCAATCGACGCCGGTGGCGGGGCTTGAACTCGGCATCAATGAGGCGGCGGCCCGACCTTTGATCGATGCCGCCTGCGGCGCGGTCGAGCGCGTCGAGGTCGCCGATACACGCCTGCCGGCGGCCCTGACCCGTGAGGTCTATCTCAGATGCACCTTGCTGGAACTGGCCGATGGCGCGCAGGTCGACGCGGCGGTTTTCACCTTCGCCGACGACGCGCTGATCCTGCTGGAAGCTCGCGGCCACATCGCTGCGCTCACCCCGGCTGGCGATCCGATGATCAGTATCGCAGGTTTCGATGTCTATGAGGGCGGCATGATCGTGACTCGGCCCGGCGAGGAGCAGGCCTGGCTGCTGACGCCGGCGGCGCTGCAAACTTTCATGATGTTCTGGGACAACCCTGTCTGGACTGTCGCCCAGCCCATCGCGCCGGATGCGGCCTACTTCCTGCCGCCCGAGATCCGGTTCGGAGCCGGGTTCGACGAACGCATGAGTGCGTTGGAATCGGTGTGCCCGGTGCTGAGGAGCCAGGATATCGAGGAAATCTGGCTCGACACCGAACCCGTTATACAACGGCAAATTGATTGCATGGGTTATGAGATTGCCGGCTATCCGCGCCGGCTCGAATTCGTCTTCGGCGATGGCGAGCTGGAGCAGATGTGGATCCTGTTCGGCGCCGGCGATATCCCGCGTCTGCGCGAGTTTCTCACCGCCACCTATGGCCCGGCCATCCATGTCGATGAGGTCTATGAAGTGTTTGACGACTGGCGCATTGCCCTGCGCAAGGACAATCCGGAAATCCTGATGGGGTCCGACCGGCTGGCCGCGATCTGGGCCCGCGACGGGCTCGACTAGGCCGGGCTCTCCTGGCGTTCGGCGATGCGGCGCAATTGCCCGTCGCGCCAGGCGTATTCGCGCACCTGGACCAAGTCGCCGCCGACAATGCCGAAATTGCCCTGGCTGACGCGGACCCGTGTCTCGCGATAATGCTCGGTCAGTTCAACCGCATTGCCCGACATCAAGGTGATCACGCGCCAGGTTTCGCCCTCGGAGACGAGCAGCGGAAAGGCGCAGATATTGAGGCCGCAGAAATAATTATCGTCCCAGAAGCCGGGCCGCAGCTGACAATCGAGCCGGGCGGCGTCGAGTACATAATCGGTGCGGCTATCCCCATTGAGGTCGGCGGCCAGATGCGGCGCGGCGTTGATCTGCGCGGCAGAACAATCGAGCCGGCCCTCGCTCATCTGCGCCACATGGCTCTGAAACGCCCGGATTGCCGCTGACGGCAGGCCGGCTTCATCGGGAATGGACGGCGCCGCTTGCGTGCAGGCGGCCATGGCCAGGCTCAGACAGATCATCAAACAACGCATATGCCGCACCTGTGCAGGCGCCCCCTGGCAGGAGGATGATAGCCAAAACCTCTGCCGGGCACACCCCCGGACACGTTGATTTGATCACGCCCGCCATCATGCCGCAGCCGCCGGGCTGTCCTCGAACTAGGCAAGCGCCGTCTGAGCCGCTATCACGCGGAGATGTTCTTGCGCGATCTTTGGTATTTCGGGGCGCTTTCGAGCGAGCTCAAACCGGGCCAGCATCTCCACCGCGAGCTGCTGGGTCAGGCGATCCTGTTCGGCCGCGACCATGAGGGCCGCGCCTTCGCCATGCTCGATGTCTGTCCGCATCGCGGCATATTGCTGTCGGGCGGCAAAATGCAATGCCATGAAGGCGAAAGCCAGGTGGAATGCCCCTATCATGGCTGGCGTTTCCGCACGGACGGCTCTTGCGCCGCCATCCCGTCGCTGACCGCCGAGCAGACTGCAGCGATGGATCTGACCAAGATCCGCACCCGCACCTTCCCGCTGCACGAGGATCAGGGCCTGGTCTGGATCTATTATGGTTCAGACGAGAATCCAGAGCCCGCCATCGCGCCGCCAAAGCTGGATCTGCCCGAAGGCGAGAGGCCGCGCATGGTGATCCATGACGTCTTCAACTGCCATGTCGACCATGCCGTGATCGGGCTGATGGATCCGGCGCATATCCCCTTCATTCACCGGCAATGGTGGTGGCGCTCCGGCAAGTCTGTGCACGACAAGGCGAAGGAATTCGGACCCGTCGGGCGCGGCTTCTCCATGCTGCCGCATGTGCCGTCAAAGAATTCCTATCTCTACGCCCTGCTCGGCGAGCCACAGACGGAGATCCGTTTCGAAATCCCCGGCCTGCGCACCGAATACGTCAAGGCGGGCGGCAAACATTTCACCGGCTTCACCGCAGTGACACCGACCAATGCGACCTCCACCGCCATCACCATCGTGGTCTATTGGGATCATCCCCTGCTGCACATCACGCCCAATTTCCTGATCCGCAAGGGCATTGAGGTCTTCGTCGGGCAGGATCGCGAGGCGGTCAATGCGCAGCAGATCGGCCTCGCCTATGATCCCGATCTGATGCTGATCCACGATGCCGACGTGCAGGCGAAATGGTATTTTGCGCTCAAGCGCGCCTGGGCGAAGCACCGCGAGACCGGCGAGCCCTTCGTCAATCCTGTCAAACCCGCCACCCTGAAATGGAGAAGCTGATGGCCGTCGATCTGCTAACCGGACTGCTCTATATTGCCATGCTCGGCGTGGTGATCGTGCTCGGATTCGGTATTTTCACGCTCTACCGCTCCGGCGATGAGGCGCGTTCGCGCTCCAACAAGCTGATGCGCCTGCGCATCGTGCTGCAATTCTCGGCGGTGGTGCTAATCGGCCTGATCTATTTCGCCAAGGAACATTGGGGCGCCTGACCGGCACGCCTAATTCGGCGGGGCCAGCAAGGCTTCGAATACCGGCCCCATGGATGGTGCGACGCGATCGGTGCGACCGTCATTGAAGGCAATGACCACAGCGCGATCGCTGGTCACATCCATCACGATCTGGACGAACCACATCGTGTTGGATCCGGCATGCAGCAAGCGGCCATTCTGGATCCCCCAACCCATCGCATAATTGCCGCCGAAGGGTGGTGTGTGCAGCTCCTGCCAGCTGTCTGCCGTCAGGTAACCGCTCACCTCGCCGCGTCCACCCGCCATGTGTGCGTCCAGATAGCGCCCAAGATCACTCAGCGAAACATGCACCGTCCCGGCCGGGCCGAGCACGGGTGGATTATCGGCGCGCGGCCCTGGAGGGACCGGCGTCAGACCGCCGAGCATGCCGGCGCGATGACCGCGCGGCTGATCGATCACGTCATTGCTGCCCGGAGGGCCAAAGCCGGCTGAAGCCATGCCGAGCGGTTCAAACACCTGGGCTGTCATCAGGCTTTCCCAACTCTCGCCGGTCGCCTGTTCGAGCATGGCACCGGCAATGACATAGCCGGCATTGGAGTAGAGGAAATCCGTTTCCGCCTCCGCGACAGGTGCCGTGCGCAACATCCGGGTGGCGTAGTCGAGCCGCTGCTCCGGCATTGGCCGTCCGCTGGCACCCTCCATCTGGAAGCGGATCATGTCGACCATGCCGATATTGGCCGGCAGGCCGGCGCGATGGCTGAGCAGGTGGCGAAAGCTCAGCGCCGGATAAGCCGGGTCCATGTCCTCGATCACGGCGCCGAGATGGTCGCCAATTGTGTCGTCCCAACCGATCACGCCCGCCTCAACCAGCCGCGCCACCAGCGTCGCGGTCATCGCCTTGGTGTCCGAGCCGATATGCCAGAGATCGTCTGGCGTCACCGCGATGTCGCTGCCCGTTGCGCGCAGGCCGGCGACGCCAATGCGCGCCGCGCCATCCTGCCAGAGCATTACCGCAACCGCTGGCACTCCACTCGCCTCGCGCGCCTGTTCGGCCAGCGCCGCGAGTTCGGCATTGTTGGCCGTCGATTGCGCGAGCGCGGCGGGGGCCGTCAGCACGGCCAGTGCGATGGCGAAATTGCGGATCATCGTCTCGTCTCCCAATTGTGTGGCGGTCTGCCCTGATGCGAGGCTCGCGCCGCGCGCGGTGAGGCGCTAGACTCAGACCATGGTCAAACTCAATAAAATCTACACCCGTACCGGCGATGGCGGCAAAACCCGCCTCGGCGACATGTCGATCACAGTGAAGCACGACCCCAGGGTCGATGCCTATGGGGATGTTGACGAGGCCAATTCCGCCCTCGGTCTGGCCCGCGCCGCGCTCGGCGGCGGTCATGAACTCGATGCCGCCCTGAAGCGGGTCCAGAATGACATGTTCGATCTGGGCGGCGATCTGTGTGTGCCCGAAAGCGATGAGCCGCTCGGTTTTGAACCGCTGCGCATCACCGAGGGTCAGGTGACGCGGCTGGAAAACGAGATCGACGCGCTCAATGCGCGGCTGTCGCGACTGAACTCCTTCATCCTGCCCGGCGGCAGCGAGGCGTCAGCAAGGCTGCACCTGGCGCGCACCATCTGCCGCCGCGCCGAACGCACGCTGTCCGCCTTGATCGCCGGCGGTGCCCGCATCAATCCGGCCGCACTGAAATATCTCAACCGCCTGTCCGACCTGATCTTCGTGATGGCGCGCATCGCCAATGATGAAGGTCGCAGCGATGTGCTCTGGGTGCCCGGCGGCGAACGCTGAAGCGGCGCATTCTTTCCGGCGCGGAAACATCAACTTCACGCGAGCGGGCTCGATTTCCCGCTGAGACGCGCTATGTGTTGAGAATAGTTTTCAAAGCACACCGTTTTCAAATCACCTGGGAGTTGACCACATGTTCCGCCTTTTTCTCGCCGCCGCACCGGCTGCCCTGCTGGCTTTCTCCGCCGCTTCGGCCGAACCGGTCGCTTATGAGTTCGACCAGAGCCACACCGTCGTCAGCGCCAGCTGGGACCATCAGGGCTATTCGCGCCAATCGCTGCAAATCACCGATTTCGATGGCACGCTCGATCTCGATCTTGAGACACCGGCCAATTCAACGGTCGACATCAGTTTCAACCTGATTGATGGTTTGTGGGCCGGTGCCCATCATGCGCGTTTCATCACTCATCTCAATTCCGGCGATTTCTTCGAAACCGAACTCAATCCGACCGCCCATTTCGTCGGCACGGGTTTTGAGACCGAAGACGGCATCACCGGCGTCATGACTGGCGATCTGACCATGAATGGCCAGACCCACCCGGTCTCCCTGGAGGTCACACTCAACAAGTCCGACGAGACCCGTGACGGCCGCTCCAAACTCGGCTTTACCGCGACCGGATCACTGCTGCGCTCCGAATGGGATATGGGCTATGCCATCCCTTACATCGCCGACGAGATCGAGCTCTTCATCTCGACCGAACTTGTCGTGCCAGCTGCCGAATAGCTGATCGAAACCGATGCTGCAGGCGCGCCCGGCGCGTCTGCAGCATCAGCTCGAAACCTGCCCTAGCGCGACGCTGGCACAGGCTTGACCGCCCGCTCGGCCGGGCTCGACCAGAAGCTCAGTGCCAGGCCGATCAACAAGGCGAGCACCGCCGGCAGGAGCCGTTCGAATTCATCGACAGGCATTTCATCAATCAGGATGACCTGCGTGCGCCACATCACCGAATTGGTGTAGAAGAACCAGGCGCTGCCGAGCGTCGCGATCACTGCCAGGGCGCAGACAAACAACCGCCCCGTCAGGCGCAAAGGGCCGCCCCCCTTGGGCGGGCAGACAAGCCGGCGGCGCCCGGCCGCAAGACCGGCCAACAACCAATAACCAACCAGCACGGCCAGCACGCCGACAATGCCAGCCCCCAGACTGATCTGGTGGGTCAGTTCGAAGGCTTCATCGCACACTTGTTCAACGGGCATCTCCCGCGCCGCCGACAACCAGGTGCAGCTGAGATCGAAGTCGAGCTGTGCGCCCGAGGTCGCATTGGTCATGAAGTAGAAGCCGTCGCCGGTTTCCGGGCGCAGATAAATCTGCGCATTCCAGCTGGAATTATTGCCACCATGGCCGGTCAACAGGCCGCGCGGCGTCTCAAGACGGGTATAGCTCATGCCGGTATTGGCCGAGCCTTCCGAGGGTGCGAAGGCCTGATCGAGCCATTGTGCCGGCAGCACACCCCCGCCACCGAGATGGGCACGCAGGAATATTTCCATGTCATCGCCAGACATGTAGACGCCAGCCGCAGCAAGCGCGACATCGCGTAAATCCTCGATTTCCTTGCGATAATAATTGAATGCCGCTGAGCGCGTGGGAAGATCGGCCTCGATGAAACCGCTATGATCCATGCCCAGCGGCGCGAAGACCTGTTGGCGGACATAGGCGTCAAAGCCCTGCCCGCTGACATCCTCGATCATCATCTGCAGCAGGACATAGCCGCCGCCCGAATAGCTCGGCGCGCTGCCCGGCTCGCTTATCAAGCGGAGGGGCTCGAAGGTTTGTGACAGCTCGACGATATCGGCGGGCTGGTCCTCCTCGGGGCTGTAGCCGCCATAGCCGTGAATATTGATGCCGGCAACGTGCTGCAGCAAGCGGCGCACGGTGACGCCGGAAGCGTCGAATTCGCTCTCGGGCAGGGCAAAGCGGGTCAGATAGGTCTGAACCGGCGCGTCCAGATCAATGCGTCCGTCGCGGGCCAGGCTGAGAACGGCCCAGACGGTGACCGGCTTGGAGACCGAGCCGAGATTGAAGGCGGTCTGACCGGTGACAGGCGTGCCATCTTCGCGCGCCTCGCCGCGGCGGGCTGACCAGATGACCTCACCATCACGCAGCGCGCCGGCGGCGACACCGGCGATGGAATATTGCCGCATCGCCCGGTCGAGCACGGCGTCGAGCTCAGCCGCCATTTCTGCCGGTGGCGCATCCGGATCAATCCCGGTGAAGGGGCGCAGGTCTGCCGCAATGAAGGCGATCCAGCCCAGCGCCGCCACTGCGGCGATGAGGCGGACAAGTTTGAGAATTGGCATGGGTGCACTTCCTTGGCTATAGTCACTACTATGCATTGCTATATAGCTTGCTATAACGGAATACAAGGGATACCAATAGATACATCAGATCGGCGAGGCATTCATGGCAGACAAGACGGATAAGGCAGGCGTGCTCGAACGCTGGATTTCCCAGGCCCGCAAGGGATATTTCGAGATGCTGCTACTGGCCCGCCTGCAGGCGGGCCGCGCCTATGGCTATCAAATCGTCGCCAGCCTGAAACAGGTTCCCGGCTTCGAAAACCTCGCCGAAGGCACGGTCTATCCAGTGCTGACGCGAATGCGCAATGACGGCCTGGTCACCGCTGAATGGGTGGCCGAGGACAGTGGCGCGCCGCGCAAATATTACACGACCACAGAATTCGGCGCCGAAGTGCTGGCCGAAATGAAAGCCATCTGGGCAGCGATGAGCGCCGCGCTGGATGCCCAGGAGGTGAATTCATGACCGGTGTTCTCACATTCTCAACGCCGCAAGCGCGCCGTCTGTGGCAGGATTTTCAACGCCGCCTCGACTGGGCCAATCGCGAGCTCGACGCCGCCGAACGCGCCGAAATCCGTGCCGAGGCCGCCACCCATATTCGCGATGCGATGGTGGAATTGAGCGAGGGTGACGAGCTCACCCGTCTGCAGACGGCGATCGCCAGTTATGGGGATCTGGCCGCCGCACCGCCGGCCTGGCGCCAGCCGGCGGCGGTCATGCTTCACTATGGATCCATTCTCGCACTCGGGGTTGTCGGGGTTTTTGTCCTCATCCTGCTCCACATGGCGGTGATGGAGGTCTTCTACCCGCAGGCCGTCGGCCTGTGGCGCTATGATGGCGGCGGTTGGGCCTTGTCCTACGAGGCACAGGACGGCGCCACCGAAATGCTCGGAGCCTGGTTCATCCCGGCCATCGTCTCGGCCTGCGCCGCAACATCGGCGCTGCTCTACGCCCTGTGGCGCTTCGCGGTCGCTCCCACCGGGCCGGTTTCGCGCTGGATGAAGGACTGAGGCCTGCTGTCATTTGACGCGCACGTCAGCCACCGCGTCACATTGACTTAGAGCGCAGGCATAGGCAGGTTCGCCACCTGTCCTTTCAAGGTGCGCCCCTCCCCGTGCGCGTCCAAATTCGGAGCTCCGGCATGAAGATTCTCGTCCCCATCAAACGGGTCGTTGATTACAACGTGAAGGTCCGCGTGAAGCCTGATCAGTCAGGTGTCGACCTCGCCAACGTCAAAATGTCCATGAACCCGTTCTGCGAGATTGCGGTCGAAGAAGCGATCCGTCTCAAGGAAAAGGGTATCGCAACGGAAATCATCGTCGTCTCGGTCGGTCCGACCCAGGCGCAGGAGACGATCCGCACCGCGCTGGCCATGGGCGCCGATCGCGGCATTCTGGTGCAGACCGACGATGTGATCGAACCGCTCGCCGTCGCCAAGACACTCAAGGCGATTGTCGATGAGGAGAAGCCGGAACTGGTCATCCTCGGCAAGCAGGCGATCGATGATGACAGCAATCAGACCGGCCAGATGCTCGCCGCCCTGCTCGACTGGCCGCAAGGCACATTTGCCTCCGAAGTCGTAATCGCCGACGGCGCCGCCAGCGTGACGCGCGAGATCGATGGCGGTCTGCAGACCGTGAAGCTGCAATTGCCGGCCATCGTCACGACCGATCTGCGCCTCAACGAGCCGCGCTATGCGTCCTTGCCGAATATCATGAAGGCCAAGCGCAAGCCGATCGATGTCAAGACTGCCGCCGATTATGGCGTTGATCTCAAGCCGCGCCTGCAAGTGGTCAAGGTGACCGCGCCAGCCAAGCGCGAAGCCGGCATCAAGGTCGAATCCGTCGCCGAACTGATCGACAAACTGAAAAACGAAGCGGGAGTGATCTGATATGGCTGTTCTCGTTTATGCCGAACACGACAATAAAGACCTCAATGACGCCACCCGCGCTGTCGTCACGGCGGCCAAGGCACTGGGCGGCGAGATTCATGTCCTCGTCGCCGGTTCCGGCGCGCAAGGCGTCGCCGATGCAGCGGCCAAGCTGGACGGCGTTGCCAAGGTGATCCACGCCGAAGCTGATGTCTTCGCCAAGCCGACCGCAGAATCGCTCGACGCCCTCATCACCCCGATGATGGCCGAATACGACGCCGTGCTGGCCGCAGCGACGACGACGGGCAAGAATTTCATGCCGCGTATCGCTGCCCATCTCGATGTCATGCAGATTTCCGAAATCGTCGAAGTTGTCAGCCCGGACACATTCGTGCGTCCGGTCTATGCCGGCAATGCGATGATGACGGTCAAATCGAGCGACGCCAAGAAAGTCATCACCGTGCGACCGACCAACTTCGCCAAGGTCGGCGATGGTGGTTCGGCGGACCAGGACAATATGGCGGCCTCATCGGGCCCGTTCAAATCGGAATATGTGTCCGAGGAAATGTCCAAATCGGACCGTCCGGAACTGACCGCCGCCAAGATCGTCATCTCCGGCGGACGCGGCATGCAGTCGGGCGAGAATTTCCACCTGCTCGACAAGATCGCGGACAAGCTTGGAGCCGCCGTCGGCGCCTCGCGCGCTGCGGTCGATGCCGGCTTCGTGCCGAATGATTACCAGGTCGGCCAGACCGGCAAGATCGTCGCCCCTGACCTCTATATCGCGGTCGGCATTTCCGGCGCCATCCAGCACCTCGCCGGGATGAAGGATTCCAAAGTCATTGTTGCCATCAACAAGGATGAGGAAGCCCCGATCTTCCAGGTCGCCGATTACGGCCTGGTCGCAGACCTGTTCGTGGCGCTGCCCGAGCTGGATGCGGCTCTGGGCTGATCAGACCATCCACGAATTGAATGCGAAACGCCCGGCCAGATTGGCCGGGCGTTTTTGTCAGCCGCGATTGATCGCCGCCTGCACCAGGCGATGCGCGTCATCGCTGTCCCAATCGGCCGGGGCCGGCACACGGCCAATCTCGCGGCCATGGCCATCATACAGGATCGACATCGGCAGACCGAGCGCGCCGACGAGGTTGAGGCTGGAGAAGCTGGCATCGCGCAATATCGGCAGGGCATCAATCTGTTCGCGATCGAAGAATTCGGCGATCGGCTCGAATGAGCGATCAAAGCTGATCGTCACGACATCAAATTGCTCGCCGCCGAATTGCTGCTGCAGCCGGTTGAGCGCCGGCATTTCCTCGACACACGGCCCGCACCAGGTGGCCCACAGATTCAACAGGATCACCTTGCCGCGATAATCCGACAGAAAGTGTTCGCCGCCCTCAGGGTCGGTAAAGGCCAGCGATGGCTGCGCCGGCACATCGCTCAGAGTGACAAAGCCGCGCATCTCGCCCCGCGCATAGCTGTCGAGTGCCCCGGTTTCACTCTTGCCCATCGCCGAGCTCACCCAGTATAGAAACCCGACCAGTCCGATGACGAGCATGGCCGTGATACCGGCTTTGACGGGCGATAATTGCATTTCATTCTCCTGATCGGCGGGACGCTCATGTCAGACGACACCAAATCGACACCAACTTCCAGTGCCAGCGCCATGTGGGGCGGCCGCTTTGCGGCGGGACCTTCAGCGGTGATGGAGGCGATCAATGCCTCGATCGATATAGACCAGCGCATGGCCGAGGAAGACATTGCCGGCTCGCTGGCTCATGCTGCCATGTTGGCCGCGACCGGGGTGATATCAAGTGCCGATGCTGCGGAGATCACGCGCGGGCTGACACAAGTGCGTGAGGAGATCCGCGCTGGTGACTTCCCGTGGTCGGCGGCGCTGGAAGACGTGCACATGAATGTCGAATCCCGGCTGAAGGATATTATCGGCGAACCGGCGGGACGGCTGCACACGGCGCGGTCGCGCAATGACCAGGTCGCCACCGATTTTCGCCTCTGGCTGCGCGCCGCCTGTGACCGCATCGATGCCGGGCTTGAGGCCTATCAGCGCGCCCTGGTCCAACAGGCCGCCAAGCAGATCGACCAGGTCATGCCCGGCTTCACCCATTTGCAGACCGCCCAGCCGGTCTCGCTGGCGCACCATCTGTTGAGCTATGTCGAACTGGCCCAGCGTGATCGCGGCCGTTTCGCCGATGCGCGCAAACGCCTCAATGAAAGCCCGCTCGGCTGCGCGGCCCTGGCGGGCACCGCCTTTCCGATCGACCGCGACATGACCGCCAAGGCGCTCGGCTTTGACCGGCCGATGGCCAATTCGCTCGACGGTGTTGCAGCCCGCGATTTCGCCCTGGAAGTACTGGCCGCCTCGGCGATCTGCGCCGTCAATCTGTCGCGCTTCGCCGAAGAGATCGTTTTGTGGTGCACGCGCCGTTTCGGCTTTGCCACCCTGTCGGATGCCTGGTCGACCGGCTCCTCGATCATGCCGCAAAAGCGCAATCCCGATGCCGCCGAACTGGTGCGCGCCAAGCCGGGCCGGATTATCGGCTCGCTGACGGGGCTGCTGGTTGTGGTGAAGGGCCTGCCGCTGGCCTATTCCAAGGATTTGCAGGAAGACAAGGCGCCGACCTTCCAGGCGATTGATGATCTGGAGCTGGCGCTGGCGGCGATGGCCGGCATGGCCGGTGATCTCACCTTCCATGGCGCCGCGATGGAAGCCGCCGCCGGCGAAGCCTATTCCGATGCCACCGATCTGGCTGACTGGGTTGTGCGCGTGCTGGGCAAGCCCTTCCGCGACGCCCATCATATCTCCGGCTCCATTGTGCGCCTGGCCGAGACTGCGGGCGTGACATTGTCAGATCTCCCGCTGGCGACCATGCAATCGGTCGAGCCGGGTATCGACGAACGGATCTATTCAGTGTTGAGTGCACGCGCCTCGATGCAAAGCCGCACCAGTTTTGGCGGCACCTCGCCAGTGCGGGTGCGCGAGCAGGTCGAAGCCTGGACATCCCGCCTGTCGGCATGAAGGAATACATGATGAAACGCCTGTTGAGCCTGATCCTGATCCTCCTCGGCACCGCCTCGCTGGCGGGCTGCGGCCTGCGCGGCGATCTCGAGCGTCCGGACCCCATGTGGGGCCATCCACAAGACGCGGATACTGCGGACGAAGCGCCCGATGACAGTGGCGAGCGATAACGCATTGGCCGCAGGCGTCACACTTCAACAAAACGTAATGCTTACCGCGCTATCCGGCGCGCCGCAGCGTGCTAGATTTGCCTCATGCACCGTCGGTCCCTGATCGTCGCATGGTGCGCTCTGATGTGGGAGCGCGCCGTGCCCGTGGTCTGGCCAGGCCTTGCCTGGGCAGCGGGCTTCGCCGTGCTTGCCCTGCTGGGCCTGTGGGAAATGATCGGCGATCCCTGGCGCGCCGTCTATGCACTCGCCACCCTGGCCGGCGCCGTCTGGCTGACCCGCAAGGGCCTCGCCGGTTTTGCCTGGCCGCAGGACGAAGACCTCGCCCGCCGTGTCGAGGAAGATTCCGGGATCAGCGCCCGGCCGCATGAAGCCCTGCGCGACACCCCGCCAACCGATGATCCCGTGGCGCTGCAGGTCTGGCATGAACACCAGGCCCGCATGGCGAAACGGCTGGAATCGGCGAAGGCGCGGCGGCCGAAGGCGGCCTGGGCCAGCCAGGACCGCTGGGCCCTGCGCGGAAGTTTGACCCTGATCCTGCTCGTCTCCTGGTTCATGGCCGGTCCGGCGGCGCGTGACCGTCTGGGCGAAGCCTTCAGCCTCGTCCCGATCCAGGTTGGCGGACTGGATGTCAGTGTCGACGCCTGGATTGATCCGCCTGCCTATACCGGCCGGGCACCGATTTTCCTCTCCGCCGAAACCCGCACTATCGAGATTCCCGCCGGATCGAATTTCATCGCCCGTATCGCCGGAAGCCGCCGCGCTCCGGTGCTGACGCGGCGTGATGGCGCCGGCTCTGAACGCGCCACCGCCAGCGCGATCGGTGACAGTGTCTGGGACACGCGCCTGACGATTGCCGAAGACGCGACGGTCCGCCTTGCCGCTGGCCCGACGCGCCAGAACTGGACCCTGACCGTGATTCCCGACCGGGCGCCGGTCGTGCGCCTGCTCGCCGTGCCCGACGCCAATTCAAGCGGCGAGATCGATCTGCAGTTTTCCGTCGTCGATGATTATGGCGCCACGGCCTATGCCCTGGAATTGCGCCCCGAGACCGACGCAGACGCGCAATGGGAAAAAATCGAAATCACTCCGGCCGGGATTACCAATCTCGATACCGAAAATGGCGTGCGCACCCTGCTGGAAACCGCGCAGCACAAGCTCGCGGGCAGCCGCGTTACCATTCGCATCGCCGCCGATGACGCCGGCGGCAATACCGGTCGCTCGCCCGAATTGGGCATTACCTTGCCGTCGCGGATTTTCCTCGATGGACTGGCCCGCGCTGTCGCCGAACAGCGCCGCAATGTCTTGAATGCCAGCCAGGCCTACGCGCCGCTGCCGGCGCGCCCGGTGCTGTATGCCGAGGATGTCGCGCCGGGCATGGCCTATCTGGCCGATGAGCCGGAACGCCGCATTGAGCGCGCGCCGGAAGGGCTGCAATTTGCCACCCGCGCACTGGATGCGATCACCGATGCCCCGGCGCGCTTCTTCGACGATGCCGTGGTCTATCTTGGTCTGCGCGCCAGCGTGCAGCGGCTGCGGCGCTCACGCGAACAGGCCGATCTGGCCGGACTCGAGGGCGATCTGTGGCAGATCGCCCTGCGCGCCGAGCTTGGCTCGCTTGCCGATGCAGAAGCCGCCCTGCGTGCCGCCGAGCGCGCCTTGATGGAAGCCCTCGCCCGCGGCGCCGACGAGACCGAGCTGGCGGCACTATTCGATGCCTTCCAGGAAGCGATGGATAATTACATGGCGGCGATGGCCGCCGAGGCGGCGCGCAGCGGCGAGAGCGCCGATGCCGAAGGCCAGTCCCTCGACACCTCCGCCCTCCAGGCCATGCTCGATGCCCTGCGCGAAGCGGCCGAGCTTGGTGACACCGCCGATGCCCGCCAGGCACTGCAGCAATTGAGCGAATTGCTGCGCAATATGCAGATGCAAATGGGCCAGGGCAGCGGCGAAGGTGAGCCGAGCGATCCGATCTCTGAAGCGATCCAGCAAGCGCTGGAGGAGCTCGGTGATGTGATCGGCAGCCAGCGCGATCTGCAGGACCAGACTTTCGGACTCAATCAGGAGCAGGAATCCGGCGGGCCGTCACAACCACAATCGGGCGGACAGCCCGGTCAACAGGACGGCAATATGCCGCAAAGCCTGGCCGAGAACCAGAATGGCGGCGGCGCCAGCGCCCAGTCGCTCGGTGCGATGCAGGACCAATTGGCGCAGCAGCTCGGCCAGGCGCAACAAGCCCTGCCCGAAGGCGGTAGCGAATCCCTCGCCCAGGCCGGCGATTCAATGCGTGCCGCCGCCGAGGCGCTCGGCGAAGGCGAAGCGGCCGCCGCGCTGGAAGCCCAGGACGAGGCACTGGCCGATTTGCGCGCCGGGGCAGAGCAATTGGCCGAAGAATTACTCGAGCGCATGCAGGACGCCCAGGGCGAGGCCGGCCAGGGCGAGCAGGAACGCGACCCGCTCGGCCGTCCGTCCGAAGGGGCCTTTGCCGATGGCAGTGGTGTTGAAATCCCCGAAGAAATGGCGCGGGCGCGGGCACGCAGCATTCTCGAGGAATTGCGCCGCCGCGCCGCCGAAGCCGGACGGCCGCAAGACGAGCTCGATTATATCGAACGTCTGCTTGACCGCTTCTAGGCGGGCGATCGCATCAGATCAAAAGATCAGTGGTGACCGGAGGCCGGTTCCGGCGCGTGTTCGGTAGCCGGCGCGGCATGGGTATCGCTGACATCGTCCGCGTGCTGCGATGTGTCCGCTGACGGTGTCGTGCTGTCCTGTCCCGATCCATGCGCCGGTGAATGAGCGGGCTCAGGTGTAACGGCGTGAACCGGCATCGCATCGCCCACCAGCACAACCTCGACCTCGGCCGAAGCCGGCGGCGGATCACTGACGACGGTGCGGAATTCACGAATCCGGCCGGCTGGAACCGCAGCGCCCTGCAGGCCGATACTCCATTCCAGCAGCGACTCGCTATTCTCATCCCGCAGAATGGCGCGCAAGGCGGGAACCGCCCGCGACCGGCGGTCAAGATTGCTGATCGTGCCTTCGATTACCAGCAGCGGGACGCCATGGGCATTATCGCGCGTGACCGTCAGCTCCCCGACGGTGAAGCCATAGGCGTTCACTTCAGCACCGATCGCGGCATAGGCCGAAGAGGCGCGAGGCCACAGGGTGACGATGTCGACGCGGAACATCCAGGAGGCTGTCAGCAGCAAGGCGCAGGCAATGGCCAACCCACCCCAGGCACCGCCGGCGGCGGCTGCCGACATGGTACGGCGTTTCTTGGCCTGGCGTTCGCGAAAAGCGGTGTGCGGTTTGCTCTCGGCAGCCGGCCCGGCTTCTGGGGGTGCCGGTTGCAGTGTGGGCAGTTCCGAGTGATCCTCGGCCTCGGCAGTCCAGACATGGGCGCAGGACGCGCAGCGCACGCGGCGGCCATTCAGGCCAATCGCATGCGGATCGGCGCGATACCGCGTAGAACATGAAGGGCAGCTGAGTACTATGCTCATCTGAGTCGCTTACGCCTTATCCGGTTCATCCGCGCCCATGGAGAAATTCCATCGACCCGAGCCTTACACAATCGCCGAACAGCGCCGCGGAACCGGTGATCCGCTTCGACAATGTCGGAATGCGGTACGGGCACGGTCCCGAAGTGCTGCGCGACCTTTCATTTGATCTACCACGTGGTTCTTTCCAATTCCTCACCGGACCGTCCGGCGCGGGCAAGACATCGCTATTGCGGCTGATCTATCTCGCCGCCAAGCCATCAAGCGGGCGGATATCCTATTTCGGACGCGATGCCGCAGACCTGACACGCAAGGAGATGCCACTGCTGCGCCGGCGCATCGGCGTGGTCTTCCAGGAGTTCCGGTTACTCAATCATCTCAGCGTGTTCGACAATGTCGCCCTGCCCCTCCGCATCGCCGGGCGGCGGCGACAAGACTATGCAGAAGACGTCGCGGAACTGCTCGCCTGGGTCGGTCTGGGCGAGAAAATGGATGTCGTGCCGGCCACACTGTCCGGCGGGGAACAACAGCGTGTCGCCATCGCCCGCGCTGTTGTCGGACAGCCGGAAATCCTCATCGCCGACGAACCAACCGGCAATGTCGACCCGGAAATGGGCATGCGTCTGCTGCGGCTGTTCGCCGAACTCAACAAGCTGGGAACCACCATCATCATCGCCACCCATGATCTCTCCCTGGTCCGCATGCTGGACGCGCCGGTAATGTCGCTCGCGAACGGGCATCTCCATATCCGCGCCCCGCGCAGCCAGCGTCAGGCCCAGGCCAATGCCGGTCTGGCAGAAACCGCCGCGGAGACTGCCGCAATGAATTCGAATGACGCGACCATCGAGGCTCCTGATGAGTAGCCGGGTTCCACCGCCGCCGGCGGGGGGCGCTGGCGCACTCCTGCCGCCCGATGCCGGTCGTGACCGGCCACTCTTCGTCGTTGCAGCAATCCTGGTGTTTCTCGCCTGCATCGCCGCGCTCGGCGCGCGTGGTGCCTGGCTGCAAGCACAGAACTGGACCTCGGACCTGGAGAGCAGCATCACGATCCAGATCCGGCCGGTCGAGCTGCGCGACGCCCAGCTGGACGCAGAGGAGGCGGCCCGTATCGCCCTGACGGTGCCGGGCATTCTCGCCGCGACGGCGCATGACCGCGCCCATGCCGAAGCGCTGCTCGCTCCCTGGCTCGGATCGGGCAATCTGCCCGCCGACCTGCCCCTGCCGCTGATGGTCGAAGTCCGGCTCGATCCGCAATTCCCGGCGCCCGGGGAGGAACTTCAAGCGGCGCTCGACGGGGCGGGCCTGACGGCCTCGGTCGATGATAACAGTCGCTGGGCCGGCGCGGTCAGACGCGCCGCGCGGACAGCGCAAACGCTTGGATTGGCAATGATGTTCCTGCTGGCCGGCGCTGCCGCCGCGGTGGTCGCCTTCGCCGCCCGGGCGAGCCTGGCCGCGCGGGTCAATGTGATCGATGCCCTGCATATTTGCGGTGCCGAGGACCGGTTCGTGGCCGGCTTGTTCGAACGGCGATTCTTCATGCTCGGGCTGAAGGCCGGTATTGCCGGCGCGATTTGCGCCGGGCTGGTCGCCATCGCAGCCAGCCTCAGCCAGGGCCCCGCCGACATGGCTTTCTTCCTGCCACACTGGGCGATGGACCCGTTTGAACTCGCCCTGCTCCTGCTCGCGCCCATCCTGGCCGGGATGACTGCCGCGGTTTCGGCACGGCTCGCTGTTGCCTCGGACTTGCGGGGACGCTGGTAATGGCCAAAATCGGCCTCAATCGCAGCAATAAATGGGGCGTCGGAGTTTTCGACACCGCGGGCAGTGTGCCTCATGCCCTTACGCCAGAGCGAGTGAACGCATGAAACAGGGCATCGGTATATTTCGGGCCTTGGCCTTTGTGGTTCTGGCCGCAAGCCTTGTCGGATTCGCCGCCTATGCCGGGACCGTGTCGAGCTATGAACTGCCCGATGACAGCCTCAACGCCGATGGCATCGTCGTGCTGACCGGCGATCAGGGGCGCCTGACGGCTGGCGCGCAATTATTGCAGGACGGGCGATCGGGACATTTGCTGATCTCCGGCGTTCACCCCTCGGTGACGACCGAGCAATTGCGCGCTCACACCACGCTTTCCAACGCGCAGTTCACCTGTTGTGTCGAACTCGGCCGTCAGGCAACCGATACGGTCGGCAATGCCCGTGAAGCTGCGCAATGGGTGCGCGCCAACGGTTATCAGCGCTTGATCATCGTGACCTCAGACTATCATCTGCCCCGCAGTCTGATCGAGATGGACATGGCCATGCCCGACGTTGAATTCATCCCCTATCCGGTCCGCACCGCGCCGCCCTGGCGCAATCCCCGCGCGGCGCGGCTCTGGCTGCAGGAATATGCCAAATATGCGACGGTCCGGCTTGGCCGGGCACTGATGCCGGCAGCGGACAGCGCAGCATGACCGCCATCCGGTCGATCATTTTCCAGCTCTACATGTATGGGCTGATGGCGATCATGGGATTGGCCGGCGCGCCACTTCTGCTCGGTCCACGCCGCTGGGCGCGCAATTACCTGCGCCTCTACCTCGCGATCATCTGGTTCGGCCTGCGCTGGATTTGCGGCGTGCGGTTCGAGGTCCGGGGCCGCGAGCACCTGCCCGAGGGTGGGGCGCTGATCGCCTCGAAGCATCAGAGCATGTGGGAGACGCTGGCCTTTTGGGGCATTCTCGACGATCCGGCGATCATCCTGAAACGCTCCCTGGTCTACATGCCCTTCTTCGGCTGGTTTGCCGTCAAGCTCGGCAATATCAGTGTCGAGCGCACTGCCGGCTCGAAAGCCCTGCGCAAAATGCTGCGCGATGCGGCGACGCGCGGCAGCGAAGGCCGTCAGGTTCTGATTTTTCCGGAAGGCACGCGGGTCGAACCCGGTGAGCATCCGGATTTCAAACCCGGCATAGCGGGCCTCTACGGGTCGATGAACCTGCCTTGCGTTCCGGTCGCGCTCAATTCGGGCGTCCATCTACACCCCTATTGCGGCCTGAAAAAACCCGGCCTGATCGTGGTCGAATTCCTTGAGCCAATCGCGCCGGGACTGCCCAAGGCCCAATTCATGCAAACCCTGCATGAGCGTATCAATCTGGCTGCCGATGCCCTGCTCGAACAGCCCGCAGACACCGCCGACCGGGAGAAGCCTGCGTGAGTATTCCAAAGCGTTTCTTGTTTCCGGTCCTCGGCGTTCTTCTCGTTCTGGTGCTGTATACCGCTTACTGGCTGCACGCCAAAAGCACGATCGAACGCGAAGTTGGTGTCTGGATCGCGCGGCAGGAGAGCGCCGGTTATGCCATCGAACAGGACCAGGTCCGCATCACCGGCTATCCCTATCGTTTCCAGGTCGAGCTGACAGCGCCGCGTTTTCGCGCACCCCAGAGCGATGGTGGCTGGAGCGCGCGGCTGGAAATGCTCAAGGCGCATGCGCTGTTTTATGATTTCCGTCACTGGATCATCGAATTCAATGGACCGCTCTGGTTGGAATACGGTGCGGAGACACCGACATCGCTGGAGATCGACGCAGAGTTGGCGCTGGTCAGCCTGATCAGCAATAATCGCGGCGAGACGATCCGGGTCGGTGCCGAATTCAACGACTTGCGAATTGTGACCCATTCCGGCCAGGCCCCCGGCCTCGAAGCCGTCGAGAAACTATTATTCTCCGGCGTTGTCGCCGAGGATGACACATTGCGCCTCCGGCTTGAGGCCACAGGCCTGTCAGCCAGTCCGGCCGTGCTGGCGCCCGACATTGGTCGCGCCTTCGGGCACTCGGCCGATCTGACACGCATTGATTTGTCCGTCACCCATTGGGCAACGCTGGCGACCGATGCCGATGCTGCCGCCTGGAGCCGCGCCGGCGGCCGGTTATTGATCGCGGAATCGGCTCTGGAATGGGGACCGGCCCACTTGTCCGGGGTCGGCGAATTCACCCTTGACCCCATGGCGCAACCCGATGGCCGCCTCTCCCTGCACATCACCGACCCGGACGCGCTGGCCGACGCATTGGTGCAGGCACGGCTGGTACCGGCCGAGAATGAGCAGGCACTGCGTCTGGCAGCGATGATGGCGCCTCGCGGCCCGGACGGCGTGGCCCTGCCGTTCCGCGTCCGCGATGGCGGTGTCTATCTCGGACCGATCAGACTCGGCGATCTGGAGAATTGAGGCGCCGTCAGCGCCCCATGAATTCGGTGAGCGCATCGACCAGCCGCCGGTTATCCGCTTCCTTGCCGACCGTGATCCGCAGGGAATCGGGCAGACCATAAGGGGTCACACCGCGGACGATCAGACCTTGCCGGGTCAGGAAGGCATCGGCCTCGGCGGCCGTCTTGCCGGCCGCCTGCGGGAAATGCACCAGCACGAAATTGCACACGCTCGGCGTCACTTCCAGATCGAGCCCGCCAAGCTGCTGGCGAAGATAGTCGATCCAGGTCGCATTATGCTGTGCGGAACGCTGCATGAAATCGCGGTCGGCGATCGCCGCAGCGCCAGCTTCAATGGCCGGCAGATTGACGTTGAACGGGCCGCGCACGCGGTTGAGCACGTCGATAATGGTCTTCGAACCATAACCCCAACCCAACCGCAGACCGGCCAGACCGTGGATTTTGGAAAAGGTTCGCGTCACGATGACATCATCGCGCTCGCGGGCCAGCGCCATGCCGGAATCATAATCATCAGCATCGACGAATTCGGCATAGGCGGCGTCAAGCACCAGCAGCGTCGTCGGCGGCAGGGCCTCGCGCAGGCGGCGCACTTCGGCGTCGGAGATATACGTGCCGGTCGGATTGTTGGGATTGGCGATGAAGACGATCTTCGTGTCATCTCCAGCCGCTGCAATGACCGCGTCAACATCGGTGGTGTAGCCGCGCTCGGGTGCGGAGACGAGGCGGGCGCAGCTCTGCATCGCGACCAGGCGGTATACCAGGAAGCCGTATTGGGACTGCACGACCTTGTCGCCGGGATTGAGATAGGCGCGGCCGAGCAATTGCAGGATTTCATCGGAACCGGTGCCGCAGACGATATTGCCGGCATCAAGCCCCTCTTCGCTGGCGATGGCGTCACGCAGACGGCCGGCGCCGCCATCGGGATAGCGGTGCAAGCGTGAGGCCGCGGCTTCAAAGGCGTCGACGGCCTTGAGCGAACAGCCGAGCGCATTCTCGTTCGAGGAGAGTTTGGCCGGATTGGCCACACCGGGTGCGTCAGCAGCGCCTGGCTTGTAGGGCTGGATGTCGAGAATGCCGGCGCGCGGTTCGATGGCCATGGGATTTCCTCAGCTGTCCGAAAGATCGGAAGGATTATCGTGACGGGATAGCGCGGGCCGGGTTCGCGCTTCAAGGGGCTTGCCGCGAGCGGGCGCAGTTGCCGGTCGTGGACGCAAGGCCATGGTCCGCTTCACTGCCTCAACCAGGATGACACCGCCAAGCGCCGGCCAGACCCGCTCACCGGCCTCCTCCCACGTCCGCGCAATGCCGGTTCGCGTGCTCCACTTCCAGGGCGGCGCATAGAGCGCGCGCGACCAGGCGGTCGGCTCGAACAGGGCATCATCGAGCAATTGCGATAATTGCGCCCGCGAAAACGGCCGGCCATGGCCGAACGGCGTCGAATCCAGCCAGGCCCAAATGCCCGACCGGGCGGCGGTCACGATCACAATCCGGCCTTCCGGTGCCAACACCCGCCAGATTTCACGCAAGGTCGCCTGCAGCGAGTCCGCCTCTTCCAGCGCGTGAACCAGCAGCACACGGTCGAACAGGGCCTCGGGAAAGGGCAAATGCGTCTCATCGCCCAGTGCGACACCGGAACAACCGCCAGCTGACACCACCGCGCCCTGTGAGGCCGGCATGAAGCAGATGCTGCGCCGTGCGCTGTCGCGATAGGACTCCAGATAGGGCGTAGCGAAACCGAGACCGAGCAGATCAAGATCCCGGGCGTCGGGCCAGATCGCGGCGAGACGGCGGCCGATCATCTCGCGTGCCACCAGACCCTGGCGACTGCGATAGAAACGATCCAGTTCGAGAGCTTCGCGACGCACCCTTCACACTCCACGGTTTTACCCCGATCATGGGGCTTCACGCGCAACACTAACCAAAGCGGCGAAATCGACAATGAGCGAACTGAGCATCCGGCAATTTCCCTGCCTGTCCGACAATTACGGCTTTCTGGTCCACGATGCGGCGAGCGGCGAAACCGCGACGATCGACACACCTGACGCGGACCGTATTCTCGCCGAGGCGAAGGCGGCCGGCTGGACCATCACCCAGATCTGGAACACGCATCACCATTTCGACCATGCCGGCGGCAATGCGGCGATCAAGGCGGCGACCGGCGCGCGCATCGTGGCGCCAAGCTATGAGAGCGACCGCATTCCCGATATCGACCTCGCCGTCAGTGAGGGTGACAGCGTCTGGCTCGGAAAGATCGAGGCGAAAGTGATCTTCACACCCGGTCACACCAGCGGACATATTGTCTACAGCTTGCCGGGCGAACATGTCGCCTTCGTCGGAGATACGATGTTTGCGCTCGGTTGCGGCCGTCTGTTCGAAGGCACGCCGCAACAGATGTGGGTCAGCCTGTCACGGCTGGCAGCGCTGCCCGACGATACGGCGATCTATTGCGCCCATGAATACACCCAGGCCAATGCCCGTTTCGCGCTCAGTGTCGATCCGGACAATCGCGCACTGCAGGCCTATGCGGCCGATGTCGATGCCAAGCGGGCACGCGGCGAGGCGACGGTGCCAACGACGATCGGCGCAGAAAAGACAGCCAATCCCTTCCTGCGCGCCGCCGATCCATCGATCCGCGCCCGGTTCAGCCTGGCAGATGCGAGCGATACCGAAGTGTTTGCCGAAATTCGCCGCCGCAAGGATGTTTTTTGATGGGACAGGCGCGCACAATCATCCAGGCGCTGGGCATGCAGCCTCATCCCGAAGGCGGCTGGTATGTCGAAACCTGGCGCGATGCGGCGGGACCGGACGGGCGTTCGCGCGGGACGGCCATCTATTATCTTCTGGAAGCGGGCCAGCGCTCGCACTGGCACCGGGTTGATGCGACAGAAATCTGGCACTGGCATGCCGGTGCGGCGCTGCAGCTGGATCTCAGCGAGGATGGTGTGCGCCAGTCTGGCGTTACGCTCGGCCCGGAGATTGAAAACGGTCAGCGTCCGCAGGGGCTTGTGATGCCGCATGTCTGGCAGAGCGCCCACGCGCTTGGCGCATGGACTCTGGTCGGCTGCACCGTAACGCCGGGTTTCGAGTTTGCGGGTTTCGAGATGGCGGCGCCAGGCTGGCAACCGGGAATCGCGCCGGCCTGATCAGGTCGCCTGGTCTTCAGCCAGCAGGGCGCGCGTGATGAAGGCGGAGGAGGAGCGGCCGGCAAAGCCGAATTCGGGCGCAATCACGACCACAAGGCTGCTATCGCGCCGATAGGCTGCGGGCTGCTCGCCAATCGATATTTCGACCCGCTCGATCCCGCGCAGTCGCCGGCGCTCACTGCGCAGCGAGCGGAAGGCCAAACCAATCATGTGCAGGCTGTCATGCTGGACGCCGAGCCCGGCCCGCGGTGCCGGTGAATAGCCGACGGTGATCGCACGGTTCAGATCCCCGGTCAGCTCATTGGCCAATTCCTCGGCCCGCAATCGGACTTCCTCGGCCGAACGCGGCGGCGGGGCGAGCCCGCCCGCCTGACTGGCGAAATCGGCGATCACTCCATTGGGTGCATCGGCCGGAAAATAAGTAGCCCCGCCCAGGCCGGTCAGCCGGACGACCTCCCGGCCGGTGTCGGTGACATAGGAGGTTCCGCCGCCCGGAGCCCGATTGGCGAACAAGACCATGACCTCGCCAGTCGGGTCATCACGCTCGCGCAGCAAGGCGACGGTCTCCGACCGGTCGAACAGGAAGAATTCGCCGGTGTCGGCGCGCTGATACCAGCCAACCATCTCCTGCGCTCGCTCATTGCGGAGCAAGCGATCGCGCAAAGGGTTCTGAAACCCGATGGCGGCACCCGCGAACAGAGCCGCGGTCAGTATCACAATTAGCAATCGGGTCATCAAGGACAGCATTGACACTGCCAAGACGGCATTTTTTGGGCAGAAGCCCCGCCAACTGTCATGCCATGTACTGCCCGCCATTAATCGTCAGCACCGATCCGGTCATGAAACCGGCAGCGTCGGAGGCCAGGTAAGTCACCAGACCGCCGATCTCCGAGGCTTCACCGAGTCGGTTGACCGGGATCGCGGCGACAATGGATTGCAGCACATTGGCCGGCACGGCGGCGACCATATCGGTGTTGATATAGCCCGGTGCGATGCAGTTGACCGTAATGCCCTTGCGCGCGGTCTCCTGCGCCAGCGCCTTGGTGAAACCGATCACCCCGGCCTTCGCGGCGGAATAATTGACCTGGCCCATCTGCCCCTTCTGGCCATTGATCGAGGAGATGTTGACGATGCGGCCGAAGCCTCGCTCGCGCATGCCGTCAATGATCGGGCGGGTCATATTGAACATCGAGGTGAGATCGATACGGATGACATCATTCCAGTCTTCCGGCGTCATCTTGTGGAACATGCCATCGCGCGTGACGCCGGCATTATTGACAAGAATGTCGAAGGGGGCACCGGCCTTGGCCTCGGCCGCGGCAATACCGTCGACGCAGGACTGGTAATCGCCGACATCCCATTTGACCGCACCGATACCGGTTTCCGCAGTGAAGGATCGCGCCGCCTCTTCATTGCCGGCATAGTTCGCGATAACCGTGTAGCCTGCCGCCTTGAGTTCAAGACAAATCGCCGCCCCGATGCCCCGGGTGCCACCTGTAACCAGCGCTGTACGTGTCATATTCAATCCCCAGATTCTTGTTCTTGAGTTGAGCCATAAGTCTTCGCGCTTGCAGCACACCGCTTGCTGAGCGTAAACCCTAATGAAATAGGTGCGCGTCCGTGTCGAGCGAATATCGAGCACCGAACTCGCATTTTACACGAATAGGGGAAGCGCTGTGAGTAAATCTAAAAACAGCAAGTCGGAAATCATCATCAAGAAGTACGCCAACCGGCGCCTTTATGATACGTCGACCAGCCAGTATGTAACCCTCGACCACTTGCGAGACCTCGTGAAAAAGGGCGCCCATTTCCAGGTCATCGACGCGAAGAGCGGCGAAGACCTGACGCATGGCGTGCTGGCGCAAATCATATTCGAGGAAGAATCGCGCGGCGCCAATCTCCTACCCGTCGACTTTCTCAGACAGCTGATCGGGTTTTACGGCGACAGCCTGCAGAGCGTCGTTCCCGGTTATCTGCAGATGTCGATGAATAATTTCACGCAGCAGCAGGAAGATTACCGCACCAAGGTGGGCGATGCGATGATGTCGCCCCAGGCCACCATGGCGCTGATCGAAGAGCAGACGCGGCGCAATATGGAAGCCTTCGGCAAGACCATGCGCATGTTTACCCCCTTCGTCCCGGCGACGGGCCCGGAAGCTGAAGCGGATGAGGCGCCGGCCGCAGCGGCCAAGGATGGCGAGGGCGATATCGCCCAGATGCGGGCAGAACTCGATGAAATGCGCAACAAGCTCGACCAGGTGCTGAAGTCCAAGAAATAGACTGCAAGGACAGCCGAGCCTCGGGCCCGGCTCTCAATCCTTGGCCGGGTCGATCTTGCCCGTCTTTGCCCTGCCCGCATTGGCGGCAAGCAAGGCTTCAATCAGCTCGATCTGACGCCCCTGTTGTTGCAGCAAGCTGGTGAGCTGGCTCTGGCGCACGCCGTCGAGTTTGTCGTGCAGTTCCATGATTTCGAGTTCAGCCTTCAGATTGACCTCGTAATCATGCGCGGCCGCAGCCCTGTCTTTCGCCGCCTGCCGGTTCTGCGACATCATGATGATCGGCGCCTGCACGGCCGCCAGCATCGACAAGATCAGATTGAGGAAAATGAAGGGATAGGGATCGAAGGCATCGGTCTGCAGCAGGTTCAGCGCGAGATTTCCGCCGATCCAGCCAAACAGCACCGCCGCGAAAATTCCGATGAAAACCCAGGAACCCCCAAACTCCGCGACCCGGTCTGCCATGCGCTCGCCGAATGTACTGCACTCCTCATCGGTCCGATTGAGGTTCTTCGAGATCTGACGGCGCTCGGCAATGCGATCGAGGACGCGCCGTTCCGTCTTCGTGAGATCATCCAGATCGCTGTGCAGCATTTCATGCGCGAGTGTCGCAACATCCCGTTTCATCGCCAATCTCCCGGCCGTTCCAAAACCTGTCCCAGACTACCAAGTCCTGGAGCGAAGCCGAAACAGGCAAAGCGGTGACCGGGCCATGTTAAGACTTTCGTATCATTTCAGACCAGCCCGGGCGGCTGGATGCCCCGATCTGGACGGAAAACCGTCATCCGGTTCGCTTTCACGACCAGAATCATGGTTAATGAGGTCTTAAAATCTGGCATCACCCTTGCGAGGGTATTGATATGATCACGATCCGCAGCCCATATCCTGTCCCGACCCTGAGCAGCCGGCGTATTGAGCCGGCCAGTTCAGCTCGCGGATCGAATGATCGCCAGCCGCGGCAAGACCGCGCCCACGCTCCTGTCCCGACCCCACAGACGACGGCTTCTCAGCCGCAATCGTCTGTGCGGGCGCAGGTCGCCCCGGCTGAGCTTATTGTCCAGATCATCGCCGGCACGCCGCGCCGCGGCATCCGCGCAGAAACCAGCGAACAGGCCCGCTATCGCCGCGCTTATCATCAGGCGGCACAAAAAAGCGCGCCGCTCCCGCAATGGGAGCGACGCGCCTGATGTTGACCGACGCAATCCTGCGCCGCCTTGGCTTCTGGTGCGACGCCGCCTTCGGCGCCGGCCTGGTTTTCGTGCTGTTCTAGCGCTGTCTCACCGCGTTCAATCGCGATGAGACAGCACCAGTTTACAAGAAAAGCTAGCCTTCGCCGCCGACCGCGAGGTCGCGCCGTGCGGCCACGACCGTGACGACAAAACCGCCGACCGTATCCATCAGCGTCATCAGCGTCAGAAGGAAGAAGGCCGATGTGCCGAACTTCCCGACCAGCAGGAAGAGCGCCATGGCGACCACGAACACGGCCATTGAGAGGCCGTGATTGATGATCGTTGACGTGCCGGAGCCGGCCGCTTTGATCTGTTCGATGAACAGGGCGAACATGCCGAAAATCACAATCAGGTCGCCCAACGGCAACGCCCACTGACCCGAAGTCATCGGGATGTGGAAGACCGGCTGGCCAAGCGCCGCGGCCATGGAAGCCTGGTCTGCACCGCCCATTGTAAAGGCGACTGCGACATAGATAATGACCGGAACGATCATCAGTGGAAATATATTGAACATTGAACTCTTCCCCTTGGCAGGGCCGCCTCGCTGTGCGCGATTGGCAGCCATCATACCCAACATTACACCGTTATCCCCGCCACCTGACATAATCAGATCCTCGCTATAACTCGTCTGAACCACGCGGGTTCCGCGCCCGTGAATTTAACCACATCATGCCCATCATGTCTGTCAAAGAGGCGAAAAGACGGCCAAAATTCGTATATTTCGACGCGCCAATGGTGCGATGACGATGACTGACGGGACGAAATTCACACAAATAACCCTCGCGATTCATCAGCGCCGGCAGGAAGCGGTGCTGGTGATCGAAAAAGGGAAGCTGCAAATAAACGTCTCTTTTGAAGGCCTTGAGGCCACAGCCCGTATCATTGCAATTATCATTCAGCATGCGCTTGCGGATTCCATTGCCGAAACGCGAGGCAAATTTCTTCCAGGCTGAATCCTGGCGGTTCTGGCTGCGATCACCGCCGACCAGAGCGAGATTTTCCGGCGCATCGGCGCGCATCAGGGCATCAATCACGATCGGCAGACCGTCCGGCGGGTTCTGGCCATCACCGTCGAGCGTCGCCACGATGGCGCCGCGAGCGTGCATCACACCGGTTCTGACCGAGCGCGACTGGCCGGCATTATTGCGGTGCCCGATCACCCGCAGCATCGGCAATTCGCCCTTGGCGGCAATCAGTTCGGCGCGGGTGTCATCGGCCGAACAATCATCGACAAAAACGATCTCGAAATTGCGGCCCGTCAGTGCGTCCGCAATCTCGCGTGCCAGCGGCACAACATTGCCAGCCTCATTATAGGCGGGCACAACAACAGATATATCAGGGGTCTGACTCATAAGGGGTTCTGCTTGCGCTTGCGGAAAACGGGGTCTGCTTTACATACCGCGTCTAGCACATGACGCGAGGGGTTTCACAGCCCTGCGACCATTGGAGACTTTCATGGCCGAGCTAGCGAAGGGAATTCGCGCCTATATCATCATAGGCTTGCTGGCAGGACTGGCGGCCCTGGCGGGGATATTCACCCTGCCGCCGCTCGACCGCGATGAGAGCCGCTTCGCCCAGGCGACGGCGCAAATGCTGGAGAGCGGCGATTTCGTCTCGATCAATTTCCAGGACGATGCGCGCAACAAGAAACCTGTTGGAATTCATTGGCTTCAAGCCGTCAGCGTCGCGGCATTCTCGAGCGCTGATGCCCGTGAAATCTGGGCTTACCGCCTGCCCTCCATGCTCGGCGCCATGCTGGCGGCACTGGCCTGTTTCTGGGGCGGGCAAAGACTGGTCGGGCGCGAGGCAGCCTTTGCCGGCGCGGCCCTGTTTGCCGTGACTGTCCTGCTCGGCATAGAAGGTGGGATCGCAAAAACTGACGCGGTATTAGTGGGTTGCACGACATTGGCGATGGCGGCGCTGGCGAATTTGCGCTTTGGCGAGGGCGGCCGGAAGACCGCCCTCCTGTTCTGGTTTGCCATCGGGCTGGGCGCGCTGATCAAGGGGCCGGTGACGCCAATGGTTGCGGGCTTGGCCGTGCTGGTGTTGGTGATCTGGGAACGCAAGGCGAACTGGTTGAAACCGCTCGGCTTCTGGCCTGGCCCGCTGCTGGCCATTGCCATGGTCCTGCCCTGGCTGATCTCGATCCAGATCGCCACCGATGGCGGTTTCCTGCGCCAGGCAATCGGGGATGACATGGCGCCCAAACTGGTCGGCGCCGCCGAACGGCATGGTGGCCTGTTTGGCTACCACTTGCTGCTCGCTCCCCTATTGTTATTCCCCGCTACACTTACCGTTATACCCGGCTTGTCCTATCTCACGTCAGCGCTGCGAGGCCGGACCGACGAGAAGACGGCCAGCGCGGCGCGCTTCCTCCTCGCCTGGGCGATTCCGGTCTGGCTCGTATTCGAGCTGCTGCCGACCAAACTCCCGCACTACGTTCTGCCCGCCTATCCGGCGCTGGCCCTGATCGCCGGCTGGGGGCTGATGCAGCTCGCCAAGGCCGCGGCTTGGCAGAAATGGACCAGCTGGGCCCTGTTTGCCTTCGCCGGCCTGGTCTTCGCAGTCATGATGCCAGTACTGTTTGTCGTCTATGGCAATAATGCCAGCTGGGACGCGGTGCAGCTCTCACTACGCGGATTTGAGGGCGGTTTCGAGCTCGGGCTTGATCCGGCGACGGCAGCGATTGTTTTCCTGACCGCTGCGATCTTCGCGATCCTGACCGGCGCGGCGCTGATGGCCGCGCGTGGACGCTCAGCGGTGTTGGTACTTTGTCTCGCAGTCGCGGCCGGTCTTGGCTGGCAGGTGATGGCGCGCGGCGCGGCGGCACCGAATGCCTATGCCGTTCGCCTGGCCGACCAGGTGCGTGGCGCGCGAAGCTATTCGCAGACGATTGCCGGCATCGCGCCGGAGGATATCGTCACCGCCTCCTCCTATACCGAGCCAAGCCTGGTCTTCTCGCTCGGCACTGACACCATGTTGGGCACGGCGGAAGAGGTGCTGGCCTTTGCCGAGAGCCGCGAGGAGCCGGTGATGGTGGTGCTGGACTTGTCGCGGGACGATGCGCTCAGAACCTATCTGATAGCGCCTGAAACCATGAACTTTACTGACCCCGCCCCTTGGATGGGGCCCCTGTCCAATCTTCGGATCTGCCATGGCGCCATGGCATCAGGGACGAATTATTCGCGCGGCGACGAGACGACTTTGGCGATCCTGTTCACGCGGTGCGCGGCCGAGGATATCATCGTCGAGCCACTGGCCGACATAGAGGACACCCCCGATGACCCGCAAGATTGAAATCGTTGAAGTCGGGCCACGCGATGGCCTCCAGAACGACCCCGTCCTGCTCTCGACCGAGCTGAAAATCGAATTCATCTCGCGGCTGATCGATGCCGGGGTCAACCGGATGGAGGCGGCGAGCTTTGTGCATCCAAAACTGGTGCCCGCGATGGCCGACAGTGCCGAAGTGATGGCGCTGGCGCCGCGCCTCGACAGGGTAAAATATATCGGGCTGGCGCTCAATGAACGCGGCCTGCGGCGGGCGCTCGAGGCAGGCTGTGACGAGATCAATTATGTCATGGTCGCCTCGCCCGGCTTCGGCCTGAAAAACCAGAACGCGACACCGGAGCAGACAGCCGATTTATTCGACAAGATCGCCATCCTCGCGCATGACGAGGGCGTGCCGGTCTCAGTGACCGTGTCGGTGGCGTTTGGCGACCCGTTCGATGGCGAGGTCGATCCGAAGGTCCTTGGCGAACTCGCCGCGCGGGCCAGGGCGGCCGGCGCCTGCGAATTTGCGCTGGGCGATACGATTGGCGTGGCCGATCCGTGGCGCGTGCGCAAGGCACTGGATATTGTGCGTTCCCAGAGCGGCGATATGCGGCTGCGCATGCATTTCCACAATACGCGCAATACGGCGATGGCGAATATCGCCGCCGCAATCGATGCCGGTATCGACGTGATCGATGCCTCTTGTGGCGGCATTGGCGGCTGCCCGTTTGCGCCCGCCGCGACCGGCAATGTCGCCACCGAGGACGTGATCTACATGCTCGAGCGCGGCGGTTTCGAGACCGGGATTGATCTGGGCCGGATGATCGCGACGGCGAAATGGCTCGAGGATGTGGCGCTGAAGCATCCGGTGGAATCGGCGCTCAAGCGCGCCGGCGGATTCCCCAAAACTCAGGCCTGATCGTTCGGAGTTCCACGAGTCTTGCGCCGCCGCGACAAGCGCAAATGGGCGCGCAGCCTGCGCTTCATATCGTGCGCCCGGCCCCGCAAGGCAATCCAGGCGACGCGGACCCACAGCGCACCATAGATCGGCACGATCAGCAAAAGCGTCGCCAGGCGCTGTAGTGGACCGGGATAGAATTTCCAGAAATATTTGACGAATCCCGCCGCCTTGTGGGTCTCGACCCGGATCGGGCTGGACTGGCTGGTGGCGCCGAAATGCAGGACCTCCAAGCGCGGTTCGAACCAGACATCGCCGCCCGCGGCCCGCACGCTGCGGCACAAATCGATATCTTCCACATGCAGGAAATAACGCTCGTCGAAGCCGCCAAGTTCGTGGAAATCATCCCGGCGCATCATCATGGCAGCGCCGGACACATTCGGCACCGGCACCATAGTCTCCGGCAAGGCGTCATGCTCCCAGTGCAGATTTCGCAGGCCGGGCATCAGGCGGTCGAGTCGCAGAAAGCTGATCGCGGCGGTGCGCGGTGTTAACTCGCCACGCCGGCCGCCGGCCTGCTCGCTGCCATCGGAATTGAGGATGCGCGCGCCAACGATCCACGGGCGCCTGGACGTCATCAGCGCTGATTGCTTGAGCTGCAAGCCCGAGCCCGGCGTCAGGATCGCATCGGGATTGAGAAACAGGACCAACTCGCCGCTGGCCGCCAGAGCGCCGATATTGCAGCCCTTGGCAAAGCCAAGGTTCTTGTCGGTCTCGATCAGGATGAAATGCGCATGCTTCGCGGCCAGCTCTCGCAGAGCTGCAATGATTTCGGGCGGATTTTCATGACTGACCATGACGAATTCATCGACGCCGGGCGCCGCCAGCACGGCGGCAACCGCATCCATCAGATGCGGCCCGGTCATCCAGGAAACGGTTACGACACTGAGACGCACTTCACTCATCAAACCGGCCTTCGAGCGCCCAGGAATAGAACGGCCGTCGCCGCCAAGGCCGCAGCGGCCTGATGCCACTCTTGCCAGACGCCATAGGAAAATAAAACCAGAGATACATAACTGACCAGCACCCAGGCTGTGGCTATCGCCTGATCTCGCGTCAATCGCGGCGCGCTGGCGATCCGGCCACCGAGAAAGACCAGCATACAGGTCAGGAGCACCGCGCCAATCAAGCCGGTTTCCAGCCAGATCTGCAGGCTGGCATTATGCGGGTGCATCGGCAGGCGTTCAATCTGGTAGCCGCCAAGCTCCATCTCACCATTGAGCGGACGCGATGCGTCCAGCCCATAACCGAAAAGCGGCTTGTCCTTGATCAACTCGCTGACATAGGTCCAGATTTCAAGGCGCCAGACCCAGGACAGCGGCAAACTCTCACGCAGGCTCTCTGGCATCAGGGCGATCAGGCCCGGCAAAACCACCGGCACGACGAGCACGCCGCCCGCGACAATACCGAACACGCCGGCAATCATCGGGCGAGGCCAGAAGGCCGTCAAGACCGCGGCCAAAAACCCAAGAACGAAGGCGACTGCATTGACTTCAGTGCCAAAGCTGAAGGCGGCGACTGCCGCCAGCAACATGACCAAAACCCCGACAATCAAGCCGCCGGCGCGATAGGCGATCAGCGCCGCCGGACCGGCCAGCAGAAGCAGCGGCACGGCGGCATGTCCCAGATTGCGATTGACGTAAATCACCACCTCGGCTTCCGGCAGGGTGTCATAGCCTTCAACCGCGATTTTGAACGCATGGGTCATCGCGCCAGCCGTCAGCGTCTCGGCCAGCAGGAACAGGCCCAATGCGATCACCAGGAAGATCATCGCCGCCTCGCAGCGTGTTCGCCAACGCCCTTCCAGCCCGCCGACCCGCAGGGCCAGCAGCAGGTAGAGCGGCACACCAATCAGTGTTTTGGGCAATTGCTCCGGATTATCATAGGGGGACCATAAAAAACTGATCCCGACCCAGGCCAGGAATAATCCACCAAAAACGAGCGACAGCGAAACGCCGCGCGGCCGCCAGAAGTGAGCGTCGACCGGCAGGGCGGCCAAGGATAACAGCACCGCCATCGGCGGCAGCAATCCGCCACCGGCGATGCACCAGGGCAGGGCAAAGGCGAAGGTGATTACACCGACCCATCCGACCCTGTTTTGCCCCTGTGCCATTATCAGTGCCGCCCGCTTCAGCTCAGCCGTGCTTCAGGTCAGGTGCGCGGGCATCGTCACGCAAGCGCGCGATGGCCTCGGCCAGCGGCAAGACCTCCTGCTTATTGCCTTCTTCGCCAAGGAAACGCAGGGCGAGCGTGCCCTCCTCCGCTTCCTTGCGGCCGACCACGGCAATCACCGGAATCTTGCCAACCGAATGTTCGCGAACCTTGTAATTGATCTTCTCATTTCGAAGATCGGTCTCGGCATTCAGACCGGCCGCCTTCATCGCCGCCAGCACCTCAACGGCATAGGCATCGGCATCGGAGGTGATCGTGGCGATCACCACCTGGCGCGGCGCCAGCCAGAAGGGCAGTTTGCCGGCATAGTTTTCCAGCAAGACGCCGAGGAAACGTTCCAGCGAGCCGAGGATGGCGCGGTGCAGCATGACCGGGCGATGCTTGTCATTATCGTCGCCGATATAGTGGGCATCGAGGCGTTCGGGCAGGTTGAAGTCGCACTGGATCGTGCCCGTTTGCCATTCACGCCCGATCGCATCCTTGACGACGAAATCAAGCTTGGGCCCGTAAAAGGCGCCATCGCCGGGATTGTATTCGAAGTCCAGACCGGAGGCCTCGGCCGCCGTGCGCAGCGCCGCCTCGGCCTGGTCCCAGACTTCGTCAGAACCGACGCGCTGGTCCGGCCGATCGGCGAATTTGACACGTGGCTCCTCGAAGCCGAAATCGGCATAGACCGATTTCAGCAATTCGCAGAAGGCCTTCACCTCGTCGACGATCTGTTCGACGGTACAGAAGATGTGGGCATCGTCCTGCACGAAGCCGCGCACGCGCATCAGGCCATGCAGCGAGCCCGACGGCTCATAGCGATGGCAGGAACCGAACTCGGCCAGGCGCAGCGGCAGGTCGCGATAGGATTTCTGGCCCTGATTGAATACCTGGACATGGCAGGGGCAATTCATCGGCTTGACGGCCAGGACTTTCTCTTCCTGGTCAATCGAGGAGATGAACATGTGCTCGCGATACTTGTCCCAGTGGCCGGAGGCCTCCCAGAACTTGCGATCCATCAATTGCGGCGTGCGGATTTCCTGATAACCGGAGGCCTCGAGGCGGCGACGCATATAATTCATCACCGTGCGATAGAGGCGCCAGCCTGCGGGGTGCCAGAAGACCTGGCCCTGGGCTTCTTCCTGGAAATGGAACAACTCCATCTGGCGGCCGAGACGGCGGTGATCGCGCTTCTCCGCTTCTTCCAGGCGGAAGAGATAGGCCTTGAGCTGTTTCTCATCGCCCCAGGCCGTGCCGTAGATACGCTGCAGCATGGCATTGCGATGATCGCCGCGCCAATAGGCACCGGCAACCTTCATCAATTTGAACGCCTTGCCGATCTTGCCCGTTGAGGGCAGATGCGGGCCGCGGCAGAGATCGAACCATTCGCCCTGGCGGTAGATGGTGATCGGCTCGCTCTCGGGCAGGTCACGGATCAGCTCGGCCTTGTAGTTTTCGCCCATCTTCTCGAACATGGCGATGGCGGCATCGCGGTCCATTTCCTCGCGCTCGAAGGGCAGATCGGCATCGACGATCTGGGCCATGCGCTTTTCGATCGCCTCGAAGTCTTCCGGCGTGAAGGCCTCGTCGCGGGCAAAGTCGTAATAAAAGCCATCCTCGATCGAGGGGCCGATCGTGACCTGCGTGCCCGGGAAAAGCTCCTGCACGGCCTGGGCGAGGATATGCGCCGTATCGTGGCGGATGACCTCGAGGGCCTCTTCATCCTTGCGCGTGACGAGCGCGACAGAGCAATCGCCAGGAAGCGGCCGCATCAGATCCCAGTCAGCGCCATCAACCCTGGCAATCATCGCCACCTTGGCGAGAGATTTCGAGATGTTCTCGGCCAGGTCCATCGGCGTGGCGCCAACAGGCAATTCGCGGCTGGAACCATCGGGAAGCGTAATATTGATCATTGGTCTTCGTCCTTGTCGTCGGCGCGGCCTGCCGGCGGAAGCGGGTCCGGTGTGTCGAGGATGAGCGGTGATCTGAAACGCCAGACCGCCCACCAGGGCACGTGTGTGCGAACGGTCGGGGCCGGGTCGAAGCCATGGCTTCCCCCCGGTCGGCAACGTCCCAGCCGACCCAAGGTCAGCCAGAAACCGCGCCAGCCACCCTGGGCGCGGATCGCCGCAATACCATAGGCCGAACAGGTCGGCTCATGGCGGCACCGCACGCCAAAGGCATAGAAAACCGGTGACAGGCTGTATTGATAGACGCGGATTGCGCCCACCATCAGCCATCCCATCGGCCCCTTGGCCTGATTTATCCCGTCGCTCGAACGCATTTGGATTCAAGCCTTTTAACGCCGCGCTGCGCCCTGTCCACCATGGAGATGAGACGGGCGAAGCCGGCCGCATTGAAATCGGTTGGGGTTTGCTTCGTTTTACGGGCTGTCCGCGTCATCCTGCCGGCTGGGCAGGAGCGGACAACCCTAGCCGGTCAAGGGGGTTGCAAGCCGGGCCGTGCTCGCCTGGCTGACCGCCTCGACGGCGGCATCGAAGGCCAGCAGGATAGACTGGTGCCGGGCCGGATAGGCGCGGGCGCTCTGCAACAATTGCAGTTCGGCGAAGCGGCCGCGCGGGGCCGGGCCGGATTGTTTCAACATCGCCTTGAGGCTGTCACGGGCCAGTTCCAGTTCGCGCAGCGAGGCACCAATGGCGGCGCGTCCGAGGATCGCGGCCGAGGCCTGCCCCAGCGCGCACGCCTTCACCCGCAAGGCGAGATCGGCGACATGGCCGGACTGGATGATGATGTCGATCTCGATTTCCGAACCACACAGGCGCGAAACCTTGCGCACGGAGGCTTGCGGCCGCGCCAGGCGTCCGATGCGCGGAATATCCGCCGCGAGCCGCAAAACGGCATTGGAATAAAGATCGTCTGTCATCTTGATGCAGATATAGGCGTTTTTACACGCTTGCGCCAGATGGTCCGATAGCGGTCAGACGCGCGGCCTATTCCTCGTCATCGTCCGGGGCCAGCTCGTCAGCTTCGTCGAGCTCATCCTCATCGAGATAGGTCGGCTCGGTGCGGCCCAGCACTTCGGGGACATCGCCCAGATCGGCCGGGTCGACACCGTCGGGACACCAGGCCTCGTCAATCTCGACATTCCAGAAGCCCTCGGCCTGCGCCGCTCCGGCGGCCAGCTTGCAGGCCTGGTCCTTGTCGGCGGCGACGACACCATAGGTAACGAAGCCCTCACCGACGGCGTCCTCGACCTGGACCAGGACGTTGAAACCGGTCAGCGCCATCAGCCCTGCTCCAGCTTGCGCCAGGTCGAACCTTCAGGGCCATCATCGACCTGGACATTGAGCGCGGTCAGCTCGGCGCGTACGGCGTCGGCGGCGGCCCAATCCTTGGTCTCGCGGGCGATCTGGCGCTTGATGATCAGATCGTCAATCGCGGCGCGTTCGGCGGCGTCGAGTGCGTTGAGCCCGAACCATTCGTCCGGATCACCCTGGCCAATCCCCAACAGCGCCCCGGCGGCGAGCAATTCGCCCTTGGCGCGTGCCTTGTCGGCGTCCGTCTCGGCCTTGTTGGCCTCGCCGGCGATCTGGAAGATCTCGGCCAACGCTTTCGGCGTGTTGAGATCATCATACAGGGCTTCGAGGAAAGCCTCGGGCGCTTCGGTCTCGGCCGCTTCGACATCACCGAGACGGCGCAGAACGCCATAAACGCGGTCGAGCGCGCGGCGGGTCTTGGTCAGAAGGTCCGTGGTCCAGGTCAGTGGCGCACGATAATGCGCTGTCAGCAGGGCATAGCGCAGCACCTCGCCGGAATAATGTTCCGTGAGATCATGCACGAGCTGAACATTGCCGAGGGATTTCGACATCTTGTCACTGCCCATGGTGAGGAAGCCGTTATGGAGCCAGTAATTGGCCATCGGCTGACCCTCATGGGTGCAGACCGATTGGGCGATCTCGTTCTCATGGTGCGGGAAGACCAGGTCAACGCCGCCGCCATGAATATCAATCGTCTTGCCCAGGTGCGCCGCGCTCATCGCCGAGCATTCCAGATGCCAGCCCGGACGGCCACGGCCCCACTGGCTGTCCCAGCCCGGCTCGTCATCGCCGGCCGGCTTCCACAGCACGAAATCGGCGGGGTTGCGCTTGTAGGAGGCCACTTCTACGCGGGCGCCGGCGATCATGTCCTCGAGTTCGCGATTGGAGAGCTTGCCGTATTTGTCGAAGGAATCGACATCGAACAGGACATGCCCCTCGGCTTCGTATGCGTGACCGCCATAAACCAGGCTCTGGATCATGCCGATCATCTGGCCGATATGCTCGGTCGCCTTCGGCGTGATGCTCGGTGGCAGGGCGCCAAGCGCGGCCATGTCAGCATTGTAAATCGCTGCGAATTTCTCGGTGATTTCGGACATGGGCTCGCCGAGCGCCTTGGCCGCGGCGATAATCTTGTCGTCAACATCAGTGATATTGCGCGCATAGGTGACGTGATCCACGCCGAATTCCCGACGTAGAATACGAAACAGGACATCGAACACGATCACAGGCCGGGCATTGCCGATATGCGCGTAATTATAAACAGTTGGGCCGCAGACATACATCGTCACCCGGTCCGGATCGATCGGTTCGAATGGCCGTTTATGGCGCGCCATCGTGTCGAAAAGGGTGAGGGATGCCATGAGAATATTCCGTTCGCTCAATAGGTCTGTGCTGAAAAATGTGTCGTTCGGATGCGGTCATATCATTGGAATTGGCGCAGGGAAGGCCTAAATGCTTTCCCACGCGCAAGCGTGGACACGGTGGGTATACGGAATTGGCGGCGAAATCGCCAACCCGGCCATCCCCGATCCGGAAACCGGCACTACGGAATTTGCCCAGATGGCAGAGCCGACCCGACAACGAAAGGATCCATGGAGATGGACGCTATGACACCTGAATCCGCCCGCATGCCCGACACCGATCCAGCCCGCCCGTCCCGCCATGAGGCCGAAGAGGCCGTGCGCACGCTGATTGCCTGGGCCGGCGATGACCCGGCGCGTGAAGGCCTGCTCGACACCCCCAAGCGCGTCGCCAAGGCGTATGAGGAATGGTTCTCCGGCTATGGCGCCGATCCGGCCGCCGCGCTCGGCAAGACCTTCGAAGACGTGCAGGGCTATGACGACATGGTCATGCTGACCAATATCGATGTCGAGAGCCATTGCGAACACCATCTCGCGCCGATCATGGGCGTGGCGCATGTCGCCTATCTGCCGTCGGCCGCCGTGGTCGGAATCTCGAAGATCGCCCGCGTCGTCGAGATTTTCGCCAAACGCATGCAGACGCAGGAAACCATGACCGCACAGATTGCCGGCGCCCTGACCGACGCCATGAAGCCGCGCGGCGTCGCTGTCTTCATCGACGCGAAGCATCAATGCATGACGACACGCGGCGTGCATCACCCGAATGTCTCGACCATCACCTCGAGCTTCACCGGTGAGTTCAAGCATGACAAGGATTTGCGCGACCGCTTCATGCGCCTGGTCGAACGGGGCTAGGCCGCGCTGGTGCCGGGCCGCAGCTGAGCGTCCCCGCCGCCCTTTCCGGTTCCCGCCCAGTCGGCGCGACGGCTTGTTCCGCCCGACCGCAGACCGAAACTATAATAATCAATAATGATGCTTATTTGACGTATTATCAGCATTTATAGCCATAATGCGTCAAATATAACTCGGTATCAAGATTGATTGAATGTAGTGAGTTTGCTACATTGTCGCCCATAAACGGTTTAATGGTGCGATTATGGAACATAATTCTGACAACACCCAACCCATCGACCAATCCCTTGAGGCGCTCGGCATCAAGCTGGAAGCCTACCGGATATCGCGTGGCATCAAACAGGCTGATCTGGCCGCCAAGGCCGGAATCTCCCGCTCGACCCTGATGCGGCTCGAGGCCGGCAGCAGCGGCACAGTCGACAGCCTGGTCCGGGTATTGCGGGCGCTGGGCCTCACCGACCGGCTTGCCGACCTTGTACCCGATGCCGCCCTCAGCCCGCTCGACCCGATGAGCGCAACCGGTCAGCGCCGTATGCGGGTGCGGGATCACAAGCGCGATGATGCGCCGTGGAGCTGGGATGACGAGCCGGGCCAATGAGTGTGACCCCGAACACCCGCGCCAAAGTCAATCTCTGGGGCCGAATGATCGGCGCGGTCGTCTGGGATGCGCTCCGCGATGTCGCTGTATTCGAATACACGCCGGAATTTGCTGCCTCGCGCATCGAGGTCGCGCCGCTGACCATGCCCCTGCGGCGCGGCGTTTATGATTTCCCCGCCCTGCCGCGCGAGACTTTCAAGGGCCTGCCCGGCCTGCTCGCCGACAGCCTGCCGGACAAGTACGGCAATCTGCTGATTGATCGCTGGCTGGCCGAACAGGGGCGCACGCCCGACAGCTTCAACCCGGTTGAACGGCTCTGCTATACCGGCAAGCGCGGCATGGGCGCGCTCGAATTCGAACCCTCGCGCGGCGCGCCCGGCCAGGCGGGTCGCGCCATCGAGATCCAGCCGCTGGTCGAACTGGCCGCCCGGGTCATCCATGACCGCGAAGCGCTGGGCGGCGCGCTCGAGGGCGGCGATGATCGTGAAGCCTTGCGCGATATTCTACGTGTCGGCACGTCGGCCGGCGGCGCCCGGGCCAAGGCAGTCCTGGCCTGGAATGAAGGTACTGGCGAATTCCACTCCGGCCAGGTCGAGGCGGGATCCGGCTTCTCCCACTGGCTGATGAAATTCGACGGCGTCAGCGGCAATACCGACAAGGAAGTCGCCGATCCGCTTGGGTATGGGCGTCTGGAATATGCCTGCTATCTATTGGCGCTTGAGGCGGGCGTCGAGATGAACCGCTCGCGCCTGCACGAGGAAGGCGGGCGCGCCCATTTCATGACCAGGCGCTTCGACCGCAGCGACAGCGGTGAAAAGCTGCATATGCAATCGATGTGTGCGATGCGGCATTTCGATTTCAACCTGCCGCGCGCCTATGCCTATGAACAGGCGGTCGAGACCCTTCGCCTGCTTGGTCTGGGGCCCGACGCGATCGAGCAGCAAGTGCGCCGCGCCCTGCTCAACATCGTCATCCGAAACCAGGACGACCACGTCAAGAATATCGCCTATCTGATGGACAAGACTGGCCAATGGCGGCTCGCGCCCGCCTATGACGTCGTCTACGCCCACAATCCTGATGGCCAATGGACCCACCAGCACCAGATGACGCTGGCCAGCAAGACGAAGGGCTTCGAACTGGACGATCTGCTCCGGTTCGGACGCTATGCCGACATCAAGCCGGCGAAGCTCAAACGCATGCTGGACGAGATTTTGGCCGCGGCGGATAACTGGGCTGCACATACCGAAGCGGCCGGTGTCCCGGACAGCCTCGCCGCGCGGGCAGGTGCCGGCTTCCGGCTGAGCTTCTGACGCCCTAGCCGATCCGCTCGGCCATCGGCACTTCGCCACCCCCGGCCCGCGCAATTCGCCACTGGCTGTCGAGCCCGGCACGATAATCGCGGTTTTCAATGGTCGAGACGGTGACGTAATCGGCCAGCGCTTCTTCGGGCGTCAGGGTCAGGCGGATATAGCCGTGATCGACCATATTGCACTGACCGACATCGCTATTGGCCTCGCGCATCATCTTGCCATAATCGACGCCCGGCGCCGCAAAGCCGGAGAAGGGCGAGGGACTGGAAACCGAGGCGCCGACCAGTTCGGTGCCGATGCGGTGTCCGTCCTTGTCGATCAGATCATTGGCCCAGAAGGAATGGACATCGCCGGTCACGGTGATGACATCGGCACCGACCTCGCGCAGGGCGGCATAGAGCCGGTCGCGCTCGGCGGGGTAGCCATCCCACATGTCGAGATTAAACGGGATGCCGAAACGGGTGCGCATGATCATCGAGCGCGCGAACTCACTGTCCCGGGTCGCATACCAGCGCAGCCAGGCGGGCATTTCGGTGGCAAAATTGGGGAAATTCACCCGCGCCATGATCACCTGATTGCCAAGAATGCGCCACGGCTTGCCCGCCGCCAACGAGGCGGCACAGGCATCGCGAATACCGGTAATCTGCTGTTCGCCGATCAGGGTCCGGCTCTCATCGCCAACGACATCGCGCTTCCACGCGGCGACGGCGGCGAGCACTTCAGGATCGCTATCGTCGGCATCGGAAGCGACCGGGAAATTATCCAGCGAGATTTGCGGGTCGCGGTCCATCAGGCGCGATTCCAGCATCACCAGCGTGGCCAGGTCGCCGATCTCGTAATTGCCGAAACGCCTGCGGTTATCGCCTTCCGGCTCGCGCGTCGGGGTCCAGTCATACCAGGCGCGCAGGGCGGCCGTGCGGCGGGCCTCCCATGCGCCCTCGCCCTCATTATGGTTTTCGGCGCCATCACGATGGCTGTCATTGGCGGTCTCGTGATCATCCCAGGTCATGATCCAAGGTGCGGCAGCATGCAGTGCCTGCAGATCGGGATCCGTTTTATACTGGGCATGGCGCGCCACATAATCCGCTGCCGACACCATTTCATGGACCGGATGGGGCACGCGGTTCAGCGCCTCGGCATCACCGGTCGCATACTGACCCATCGCGTATTCATAAAGATAATCGCCGAGATGCAGGACGAGATCGAGCCCGCCATTCTCTGCCGCCTCGCGATAGACATTGAAATGTCCGGCCGGGAAATTGGAGCAGGACATGATGCCGATTGTATATCTGTCGAGCGCGCCGACCGGCAGGGTGCGGGTCGTCCCGGTCGGGGAATAGGTTTCGCCAAAGCGGAAGCGGTAGAAATAGCTTTGGCCCGGCTCAAGCCCGATGGCCAGGAGCTTCAGCGTGCCCAGCGGCTGCATCATGACATAGCGGATATCCTGCCCGCTTTCGAACACGATATTCTCGAATGCCGGGTCCGAGGCGAGTTCGACCCCGCGATAGCCGCCGCCATCATTGGTCAGGGCGGTCCACAACATCACACTGGTCTGATCGGGATCACCCGACGCAACGCCATGGCGAAAGGGGCCGTCCTGGCTGGCCGGCTGGAAGGCCTCGATGCGCGGCGCGCAGGCGCCAACCACCAGAGAAGTACCCGCAGCGCCCAGAAGCGCGGCGCGCCGTGTCAGATTGATCTTGTCCATATCGCTTTCCCCCTGTCGGCCCACATGCCGGCGTACTTCATGACCTTGGTCATGCTCGCTCTTACCCTTTTTATACGTATGATCGCACCCCGCGCGATCATACAGCGGCTTCCCAAGCATCCTCATAAGCGTCTTCGGAGGCGGTTGTCGGCAACGACCACGAATGCGACGTTGCGGCGTTGGCGCCTCCGTGACAATTCGATTTCGCTGAGAATCCTGTTTTCCGACCGTGCGACAAGCAGGGAGAGCGCCCGCTCAGCGGTCAAATGGAGCGATGAAGCACGCCGATCGCCCCGAGTAGCGCCGCGAGACAAGGACCGAGGTCGCAGGCCCCCTTGCCCTTGAGAGCAGCCTGAATTAATCCCGGTCATTGCCTGGCCCGCTGGCGGTTGGCCTTGGGGAAGCCCCCTCGCCGATCACTGAGCCTCTGGATCTTAATGTGTTGCGGGACGACGATCACCCGATCATCATGCCGTGGCGCCCCTGACAGATCAACGTCACCTCAAGCGCCGGGACCCGCGGCTACCCAACATCGAGAGTTATTTCGAGCACAGAGAAACGTCGGACCGACGGCAAGGTGTGCGCCGTCGGTCCGGGGGACTGGCAGAATACGCGCGGTGGCCAAGGCCACCGGAAGCCTATTTCTTTAGGGCGGCGATGCAGACGCGACGACCATTACGTTCGTCTCGATCTTCGAGCATCTGCACGTTATTGAAACCGTGATTGCGGAAAATTTTGACGAGGTCCTCTGTCAACAGCCATTTCGCGTGATCCATGACCCCCGCAAACGGGACATCCGGATCCTCGTTGAAATGGCGATACAGGAAAACCTCACCATCAACCTTATAGCGTTTGGTCGCTTCATCGGCGTCACGAGCGACGTGCGTATCGAGAAGAACGGCGCCCTTGGTGCGCGGCAAAACCTCATTGAGGTGCTCGACCGGGTTCGAGAGATGGTAGAGCACACCAACATGGTGCAGCACATCCCATCCGGCAGGCACCCAAGGGTTAGCGTCTTTCTCGAGATCCCATTGGATCACGTCACACTTCTGATTATAGGCCCAAACCCGGGCCAGGGTTTTCAGGAGATGCTCGATCCGGACATCGCAACCGGTTACCCGTGCACCATGCATGATCAGGCTGAGTGTATGCAGGCCTTCAAAACAGCCCACTTCAAAAACATGCTTGCCCTTCAACGGGAAGAGGTCGTTCAACATGTTGTGCCGCCGGTCGTTCAGTCTTTCGACCACAGACCGTTTTTTGTCCGAGAATGGACGCCCCAGCACACGACCGTTCCCGTCGGCGCTCATCGCAGCCCATGGCAGCAAGAGGTTGAATTCCTCAAGATCCGCGTCAGAGAAACCATTCACCGGCAGCGGCAAATTCTTGTATCCGCCCGCCAGCTCGGTGGAAGCTCGATCGAGCTTCTCTGACGGGCCCTCTTCGCTGGCCATCAGGGCAGCCAGAGCGCCGACTTCCTGCGCCATAGTGGCGGCCTTGCCAGAATTGTCTTCGGCCATGAGTCGGGACACAAGCCTATAAAGGCGCGCCTTGGTTTCAGAAGTGCCAGCCATTGCTTGCCTCACATATTCTCATAAACTTTGTTCGTTTAATTTGAACCTAATACGTCTGTCAAGCAAGCGGTCAATGGGTGGAACAGCCGCCCTTTTGCACCTGCTGATCGCCGGTGAATCGGCGGATGGTTGAGCCGGCCCTTTCAGGCTCGCAGGACTGTTCGCAGGGCACTTGTAGGGTGCAAGGAGGTCAAGACACAGCCTACGCGCGGCCGGGCGCCCGCTCGATGGACTTTTCGCAGCACCACTCATAGCGCACGTTGCAATCCGGTTTCGACTGATGGAGTGTCTCGGCATGATGGACATTGCTGAAACACTTACTTTTAAAGCGGACGAGGCCCACGGCCAGCGCGTTGATCGCTGGCTGGCGTCCGAGATCGCAACCCTGTCCCGCTCGCGCCTCAAGGCGCTGATCGATATCGGCCAGCTGACCTGCAATGGCACCGTGCTGAGCGATTGCTCGGCCAAGGTGATTGACGGCGCGGTCTATGCCCTCACCGTCCCGGCTCCCGTCGCGGCCGATCCGATCCCGGAAAAAATGGATCTCGACATCCTGTATGAGGACGATGATCTGGTCGTGCTGGTCAAGCCGGTCGGCCTCGCCGTGCACCCGGCGCCGGGCAATTGGACGGGCACGCTGGTCCATGGCTTGCTGCATCATTGCGCCGGCTCCCTGTCGGGGATTGGCGGCGTCGAACGCCCGGGTATCGTCCACCGGCTCGACAAGGACACTTCCGGGGTGATGGTCGCCGCCAAGTCCGACGCGGCGCACAAGGGCATGACGATCCAGTTCTCCCGCCACTCCGTCGAGCGCGCCTATATCGCCTTCACCCGCCATTCGCCCAATCCGAAGGATGGCCGCATCGAGACCCAATTGATGCGCTCCTCGCGTGACCGCACCAAATTCGAAGTCCCTCACGATCCCAACAGCACTGCTGGCAAACATGCCATTACCAATTACGTCACCCTGGCGCGCTATGGTCAGGATCCGCACGCCTCGATCGGCGCCGGGCTGGCAGCCAAGGTGGAATGTCGCCTCGAGACCGGGCGCACGCACCAGATCCGCGTCCACATGGCGCATATCGGCTGCCATATGCTGGGCGATCCGGTTTATGGTTCCAAGCGGGGCCGCCTGCTCGGCTCTGAGATCTGCGACCCCTTCCTGCGCGAGTTCCGGCGCCAGGCGCTGCATGCCGCCGTGCTGGGCTTCAAACATCCCGTCACCGGCGTCGATCTGCGCTTTGAGAGCGAGTTGCCCGAGGATATGAAACAGCTCGAAAGCGTGCTGAGCCAGCTCTAATGTATCGGTATTTGTCCCGGTCCGTCCGCTTGCGCTAGGGTGCCTCCATGACCCTGAATGATCGATCTTCCCGCGAACGCGCCACCGACCTGCTCGCGCCCTACATCACCAAGCCGGCACCGGGCGACATAGTCCAGAATCTGGAATGTCTCGACCAGACGGGCCGGACCGTGAAATTGCGCAGCGATTATTATTCAGGCCGCCCGCTGGCGCTCGTATTCATGGGTGCCATGAACGGGGCCGGCACGAGAGCCTGGCTGGCGCAGTGGGCAGAGGCGGAGCCGCACATCAAGGCGGCCGGTGCGAATTTGCTGATCTTCACCTCCGGCACCGAAGCCGCTCTCGCCATCGAGGTCAGAAGCCAGCTGGCGCTTGGCGCAGCCATTTGCGGCGATGCCAATGGTGCGATCATGGCGCGTTTCGGCCTGTTGCGGGGGCGGGATCTTGAAGATGACAGCGGCGGACAAATCGTCCTGATCACGGCCAATGGACTGATACACAGCGTCACGGCGCGAAGCGAGGATAGTGTGGAAGAAACCGTCTCAACCCTGGACGCCCTGAAAGCTGCCGAAACGGCCCGCGCGAATGAAGCCTGGATTCCGGGCCATGCCCCCATCCTGGTGATCCCGAACGTCCTCGACCCGGAAGACTGCGCGATGCTCATCAAGCATTATGAATCGACGGATGGCTTCAGGGTCGACAAGCCTGGTCCGAACGATCAGTCCGAATACAAGTTCGCGGTACAGGACTATAATCGCCAGGACCGCATCGATCATGTGTTGCGCAATCCCGACATCGTCACCCACCTCGATCAGCGCATCCACGAACGCATCGTGCCACAGGTTCAAAAAGCCTTCGCCTTCCAGGTGGAACGGCGCGAGGCGCTGCACATCGCCCGCTATAATGGGCGTCGTGAAGGCCTGCAGGTCGGACATCGCGATAATGTGCATCCCGGCTCGCAATACCGGCGCTTTGCCCTCTCGATCAGCCTCAATTCCGATTATGAGGGCGGCGAGCTGGTATTCCGCGAATATGCCGGGCGCGGCTATCGCGGCGAGCCGGGCACGGCCTTCATTTTCTCGTCCAGCCTGTTGCACGAGATCGAGGAGACCACATCGGGTATGCGCTATAATCTGATCAGCCATTTGTTCGACAATGCCGCTGCGCAGGGAACGGCACGCTAGGCCGAGGTCGACATGACGGGCAAGGGGGTGACTGACTGGCCTTTGCGTGTGTGATTCCACATGATTGGTGCCACTGGAGACTGTGTGATGCCAACATCCCCGAACCGGCAAGCCCGACCCAAACGGCGCAATGCCGCGCAGACGCAGGCGCGACTGCTGGCGGTTGGCGAGACGCTGTTCGCCGATCAGGGTTTCGAACGCACCACAATCGCCTCGATCGCCGAGGCCGCGGGCGTAACCAAGGCGATGGTCCGCTATTATTATGGCGACAAGGCCGGGTTGCACGCAGCCGTGATCGACGCCGTGGTGAGCCAGGTGCTGGCGCAGCTTGAGGCCGACCTGCCCGAACAGGCCGACCCACGTGGCTCAATGGCGGATTTCATCGAGGTCTTCGCCACCGCGATCATCTCGCGTCCGAGCTTTCCGCGCATGCTGGTGCGTGATTACCTCGATGGCGATCTGATGGCTCGTCCGGCGACCGCCCAGACCCTGATGCAATTCATGGCCAAGACACGCCTGCGCTATGAGACCGGCCGCGCCGCCGGCGTGTTTCGCGAGCTCAATCCACACATGCTGCATCTGTCGATCGTCAGCAATGCCGTCTTCTTCTCGCTCACCACGCGGTTTCGGGCCGCCGCTGCAGCTCAGGGCGTCAAACCGGATCCTGGCCTGGAAGCGCCCGCGTTCGCCCGGCACTTGCGGGCGCTATTGCTCGACGGAATGATGGCGGAAAATATCGTTTTACGATAAATTTTCGATTGACCACAACTATCCCATGAGATAATTAGGTTCCGAAGGGGCGGTTTTTCAATCGCAATTTGGGACGACAACCTTATGAAAACGAAACTGAATATCCGACACATCGCGGCGAGTGCTGCCGCTTTCCTCACCCTCGGCATTCCCGCCCTGGCGCAAGACAATGATACCGGCGCGATCCTCGACCGCTTTGCGGCCGATTACCTGCAGGACTTCACTTTCAATCAAAGCGTCGAATTCGGCGTGCTGGTCGATGGCGATGACTGGTGGACGGTGAGCATGGATCACGATGCCGGCAGCTATACCGTCACCCAAGCCCAGCCGCAGACGCCAACGCTCTACTTCCCGGCGACCTCCGAGGTCCTCGCACTGGTGGATCGCGGCGAAATGACGGCCCTGACCGCGATGGTCAAGGCCTTCTCGACCGATGTTTCACCGATGGATATGGACCTGATGGAGGGCGCAGCCTTCGATCCGGGCATGCTGGCGCAAACCTTCCATTTCTGGACGCGCGGCAATCCGGAAATCATCAATTTCAACGATCTGCAGACGCGCTTCGTCCATGGCGGCAATGCGGCGGTCTTCTATTACCAGCCCGGATTCCGCAGCGGCTTCGGCTATGTCATGCCCGGGCAACACGTCAATGAGGATGAGCGCAGCCGCACCAATGAGTTCGAGACTCTGATCATCTTCCTCGAGGGCCGCGCGACCGCCCGGCTGAATGGCGTCGATCAGGAGGTGCATGGCGGTCAGGCAATCTTCATTCCCGCCGGCATGACCCATGAATTCCTCAACCCCTATGACGAGCCGGCGCAATTCCTGCTCTTCATGTTCGGCGAAGGCGCCTGATCGAAGGCATGGACGACAGGCATTCCTTCGGTCCTTTATACCCCCGGGACCGAAGGAGTGCCTGATCATGTCGAATTTCACACGCGGTGTTGGCGGCTCGACCGCCGAAGCGGAACTCGCTCGCCTCAAGCCGATGCTGGGCGATTGCCGGCCGATCAGCCATGACGAACACCGGGCGCGACTGAGCGGCCTGGCGCAGCGCATGGCCAGGGCCGGGCTCGACGCGGTCTGGCTCGATGCCGGCAGCAATCTGACCTATTATACAGGCATGAAATGGCGCGCATCGGAGCGGCTGGTCGGCGCGCTGGTTGGTGCTGATGGCGGCGTGACCTATATCGGCCCCGCCTTCGAGGAAGGCACGCTCAGGCTCTATATGGGCGTCGAGGCGCCCCTGCGCGGCTGGGAGGAGCATGAGAGCCCCTATGCCTGCGTCGCGTCCCTGCTGGCGTCTGGTGTGAGGCTGGGGATTGATCCGGCAGCGCCCTATTTCACCATCACCGGTTTGAGCGAAGCCCTGGATGGCACCGCCAGCAATGCCGGCGATGTCGTCTTGTTCGGCCGCGCCCGCAAATCACCGGCCGAACTGGCGCTGATGCAGGCGACCAAAACCGCAACGATCGAAGTACACAAGGCGGCCGGCGCGATCCTGCGACCTGGCATCACGACCGCCGAGGTGACCGAATTCATCCATACCGCCCACAAGACGATCGGTGCGCCGGGCGGATCGACTTTCTGCATTGTGCTGTTCGGCCCCGACACCGCCTTTCCGCACGGCGTCGCCCGGCCCAAGGCGCTCGAGGAAGGCGATGTCGTGCTGATCGATACCGGCTGCGCCATGCATGGCTATCAGTCCGACATCACCCGCACCTATGTGTTCGGCGAACCGACGGCGCGTCAGCGCGAGGTCTGGGATGCGGAGAAAGCCTGCCAGATAGCCGCTCTCGAAGCGGCACAGCTGGGCCGGACCTGCGCCAGCGTCGATGCTGCGGCACGTGCTGAAGCCGAGCGGCGCGGTTTCGGACCGGGCTATCAGCTTCCCGGCATCCCGCACCGTACCGGGCACGGCATCGGGCTCGATATCCATGAAGCGCCCTATCTGGTCGGCGGCGATGCGACCCTGCTCGATATCGGCATGTGTTTTTCCAACGAGCCGATGATCTGCGTGCCGGGCGGATTCGGCATCAGGCTGGAGGATCATTTCTACATGACCGCCGACGGCCCACGCTGGTTTACCGAGCCGTCGAAATCAATCGAGGATCCGTTCGGCTAGTGCGAAGTGTCGCCGCTGAGCCGCAGACCCAATATCCCGACCATGATCAGGGTCAAAAACAGGATGCGGGCGATCGTCACCGGTTCCTTGAACACCAGGATTCCGATTGTGGCGACCCCAAGCGTGCCGATCCCGGTCCACACCGCATAGGCGGTACCGGCCGGCAAATGCTTCATCGCCGCGAATAACAGCACCATTGAAGCGACCAGCGCCGCCAGCACGGCGGCGTGTTGCCAGAGCGGTGCCTGGCGGTCGACATATTTGAAGCCCAACGCCCAGGCCATCTCGAAAATCCCGCCCATCACCAGCAGCGACCAGGGCCCGGTCAGAAAAGCGATCATGCCTTGCCCTCGCGGATGGCGGCCTGGACCTTGAGCGCTTGCAGCGTCATGCGGATATCGTGAACTCGCACCATCGAGGCGCCGGCCTGGGCGGCGCGCAGGGCGGCTGCAAGTGAACCGCCAAGCCGTTCGGTCTCGGCCGCGCCCTCGTCAATCGCGGCGATGAAGCGCTTGCGTGAGGCCCCGAACAAGACCGGATAGCCCAGCGCTATGATCTGATCGAGATCGTGCATCAATGCCAGATTATGATCGAGCGACTTGCCGAATCCAATGCCCGGATCGAGCCAGATACTGCCGGCATCGACACCGCCGGCCATGGCGATATCAGCGCGATCGGTGAGAAACTCGCACACTTCACTGACAACATTCTGATAGCGCGGCGCCTGCTGCATGGTGGTCGGCGTTCCCGCCATATGCATCAGGATCACCGGCACGTCGAGCTCGGCAGCAGCCTGGATGGCGCCCTCCTCGCGCAGCGCCATGACATCATTCCAGATGTCAGCGCCGGCCGCGACGGCAGCACGCGCGACGTCCGGCTTGACCGTGTCGATCGAAATGCGCGCCGCTGTCTGCTCGCGCAGGGCATTGATCACCGGGATGACACGGCGCATCTCCTCGACAGCGTCGACCGGTGCCGCGCCGGGCCGGGTCGACTCGCCGCCGATATCGATGACATCAGCGCCGTTGGCGACCATTTCCAGTCCCCGCGCTACGGCGGCATGCTGGTCGATGAAATCACCGCCGTCGGAAAAACTGTCGGGCGTGACATTGAGAACGCCCATAATGAAGGGGATGCCGGACTGGCGGCGGGATCGGGGATTGCGCATCCAACTCTGCTAAGCTGACCGTATCGGATTGGCAAGCCGCGGCGCTATCGTTGACGCGACCCGTTCAAATCGAGGTTGAAGCGCGAATGGAACGGGTCAGCTTCCTGAGCGAGATGAACCGTCACAATCGCACCGTCGACAGCCGTAAGCTGCGGCGTCGCCACGACAGACGGATCACCGCCGCCCACGGGCGTCGTCGTCAGCGTAACATCATAGCGAACATCACCGCTCTCGAGCTCGAAGGGCACAATATTCACGGCCAGATTGAGCCGGACCGGATTGTCGATTTCGGCGAGATCGAACACGGCGGCCGGCAGATTCTCGAAGACCAGTGCAAAAGGCTCACCCGGGTCTGCATAGGCGGCCATGAACTGCTGCACGTCGACGATCTCCCCGGGCAGCACCGCGTCGATTGTGGCGTCATAACACACCATCAGCCGGTCATCAGCCTGCGTGGAAAAATGCCGGACCGGGCCACCATCCAGCGCCGCGCAACCGGATAGTGCCAAGGCCGAGAACGACGCACATATGAGGGAAAGCCAGGTCATGGGGAGCTCCTGGAAACGGGCAATTATAATAGCCGCAACCTTCAGGTGATTTGCCGCCGGCGGCAAACAAAAACCCCTGGTGCCTGGCACCAGGGGTTTGTCATGTCTCGGTTGGTAGCCCGATCAGGCGCCTTGCGGCTCCGGGTCAGTAGCCGAGCCGTCATCGGTTGTCGGCACGGCGCTGGTTGGTGGCGGCGAGCTCGGCAGATCCGGCTCATCGGGGCGGGTTGGCCGCTTGCCTTCGAGCAGGTCGCGCACTTCCTGGCCGGTCAGAACCTCGAACTCGAGCAGGCCGGCGGCAAGCACGTCGAGCTTGTCGCGGTTTTCCGTCAGGATGCGGCGTGCTGTGGTCTCGGCTTCCTCAATCAGGGCACGGACTTCCTGGTCGATCACGCCGGCCGTATCGGGCGAAATTTGCGGCGCCTCATAGGACTGGTTCTGATAGCGCACGCGGCCGAGCGTCTCGGACATGCCCCATTCCATCACCATGGCGCGCGCCATACGGGTCGCCTGCTGGATGTCACTGGTCGCGCCATTGGTGACATTCTCCGGGCCCAGGGCGAGGATTTCCGCCTCGCGACCGCCGAACAGGGAGGCCAGGTTGGAGATGCAATATTGACGCGAATAGCTCAGACGATCGGATTCAGGCAGGCTGAAAGTCACGCCCAGGGCACGCCCGCGCGGGATGATCGTTACTTTGTGCAACGGATCATGCTGCGGCATGTTGAGCCCGACAATTGCGTGACCGGCCTCGTGATAGGCGGTCAAATTCTTCTCGGCATCGGTCATCACCATGGAGCGCCGCTCGGGGCCCATCATGACCTTGTCCTTGGCGTCCTCGAATTCAGCCATTGAGACGACACGCTTATTGCGGCGTGCGGCCAGCAAGGCGGCTTCATTGACCAGATTGGCAAGGTCGGCACCGGAAAAACCCGGCGTGCCCCGCGCAATCACGCGCGGGTCGACATCGCTCGCCAACGGCACATCGCGCATATGCACTTTGAGGATTTTCTCACGGCCAATAATGTCCGGATTGCCAACCACGACTTCGCGGTCGAAACGGCCCGGACGCATCAGCGCCGGATCGAGCACATCGGGACGGTTGGTCGCGGCGATCAGGATAACGCCCTCATTGGCCTCAAACCCGTCCATCTCGACGAGAAGCTGGTTCAGCGTCTGTTCGCGCTCATCATTGCCGCCACCGATACCCGCACCACGTGAACGGCCGACAGCATCGATTTCGTCGATGAAGATGATGCAGGGTGCGTTCTTCTTGGCCTGTTCGAACATGTCGCGGACGCGCGAAGCGCCAACGCCGACGAACATTTCAACGAAGTCGGAACCGGAAATGGTGAAGAAGGGCACATTTGCTTCGCCGGCGACGGCGCGGGCCAGCAGTGTCTTGCCGGTACCCGGAGGGCCCACGAGCAAAACACCCTTGGGGATCTTGCCGCCGAGGCGCTGGAATTTGCTCGGATCCTTGAGGAATTCGACAACTTCCTGCAGCTCTTCCTTGGCTTCATCGACACCGGCGACATCGTCGAAGGTCTTGCGGCCATGGGTTTCGGTCAACAGGCGGGCCTTCGATTTGCCGAAGCCCATCGCGCCGCCGCGTCCGCCACCCTGCATTTGGCGCATGAAGAAGATCCACACCCCGATCAGCAGCAGGAAGGGGAAGTAGTTGATCAGGATATTGACGAAGAAATTACCGTCGGTGTCGACACGCTCGACATCGATGTTGACCCCGGCTTCGCGCAGAATGCCAACGGTCTGGTTATCCTGTGGCGGCAGCATCGCCTCGATCACCTGGCCGGTACCGCCCTGGGCGCGAATGATGTCGCCCTGAATCGTTGCCGAGGAAATTTCATTGCGTTCGACACGGCCGAGAAATTCCGAATAGGTCACCTGGCTGGTCGGAGCGACGGTTTCGCCGGAACGGCTGACAAGCTGCACGAGTGCGAGAAGCAACACGAACACAACGGCCCAAATCAGGATATTTCTCATTTGCATGCGGATCATCCGTTCAATCTAGCGGTCATCTTGGACCAGATATGGGCATTCCTTGGCACAAGTGCGAGTCACAGGCGCAGCCCGCAAGCCCTGTCAGGCCGAAGCCTGTGGCTCCAGCTCCGGCTTGACGGCAAAATCACACCGCAACCGGCTCTGAAACCTCTGCTCCATCAAGGGCACAATCCTCACACCAGCATGATGCCGCACACCGGCAATCGCCAACACTTCGCCATCGCAGCGCAGCGTCATGAGACCGGCCCGCGCCGGACCCGGGATGGTCTCCAGATCGCCGCGCTGCCCAATCCCCTTATACGCCTTGCCCAAGGGTTCGGCGATGATATTCACGAGGGAGGTTTCAATCTCGTAACGACCGTCCCAAACTTGCGCAGTGTCTGGCAGCAGATCCAGGGCTTTGCCCCCTGGGCGATCAACCCGCCCAAGCACAGCGCCCGGATCGCGGAACACCCAGCTGCCGCCGCGCCATTGAACGGCCTGCACCCCGGCGGCGCTGCCGGAGCTGCGGCCCAGCAAGCGCTCAACCAGGCCATCAAGCCCTGACCGGCGCGCCGTGGCGGCATTGCCGGAAATCGACAGCGCGAGTGTCTCGACCAGGCGCCGCCGGATCACTGGCGCGGCCAGCATCAACCGCTCGATATCCAGCTGCGCCCCGCCCCAGGCATGGAAGCGTACGGCCTGCCGCGCTGCGGCAGCGATCGCCAGCCGTTCACCGCGCTCAATCGCGCCAAGATCGCCGGCCAGACGCGTCAGCCGCTCCGGCTTGAGGCCGGCCTCTTCCAGAACGCTGAGCCTCTGCCGGATTCGGATACGTGTATAGCGCGGGTCCTGATTGGAGGGGTCCTCGATCCAGTCTTCACCGGCGGCCCGCAGATAATCGCGGAGATCGGCCCGGCTCGTATCGAGCAGCGGTCGCAGCAGTTCGACACCCCGGCCCTGCGGCCAGACCGGCGAGGCGACGCGTTCGGCCATTCCGGCACAGCCGCGCCAGCCGGCCCCCGCCTGCAGACGCATCCACACCGTCTCGGCCTGGTCATCGCGGGTATGGGCGAGCAATAACTGGTCGATATTACGCGCCCGGCACGCCTGCGCCAGCAGGACATGGCGCGCCTGACGTGCGGCCGCCTGAATGCCGGTCGTCGGCTTATCTCCGCTCCAGCGCAAGATATCAGGCTGGGCACCCAGCCGCCGGGCGGCTTCCAGCGCCTGACGCGCTTCGACACCACTCTGCGGACGCAGAGCGTGATCGACGATCAAGGCATGTAGTACAATGCCGCGCGCGCGCGCCCATTGGGCGGTGATGCAGAGCAGGGCATGGGAATCGCCGCCGCCGGAATAGGCCAGGGCAATGGGCCCGGAGCCGGAATGATTGAGATCAAGCCAGGCGTTCAGACGCGCAGGAATATCTGCGCCCGCCGTCACCGGCAGCCGGCACGAACCGATTCCCGGGCGGCGCGGTCACGCGATGCGGCCGAGGCATTGGGGAACTGCCGGCCAAAGCGAGCCAGGGTGTCGCAGGCTTCACTGGTGCGGCCGAGCCCGTGCAGGGATGCGGCCAGACGCACCAGGGCATCAGGCGAACGCTCGCCGGACGGCTGCGCGCGGAGCGAGGCAATATAGGCATCGGCGGATTCGGCATGATTGCCGCGCACGAAAAACGTCTCGCCGAGCCAATACCAGGCTTCGCCGGCGCGTGGATCATCGCCATGCTCGGTGACAAAAGTCTCGAACCCGGCCTGGGCGCCGTCGAAATCTCCGTCGAGCAAGCGTCCGCGGGCATCATCATACAGTGTGGCCGGATCGCTCACGGGCCGGGCTGACGCGCCTGGGGCACCGCCGAGCACACCGGTTGCTGCTGCGCGCTGCGTGGCAAAAGGGTCATCAGGATTGACGATGGCCGGATTGGCGGAGCCATCGGCATTGCCAGCCTGATCGAGCCCGTCCTGCATAAAGGCTGCGGCCTCGTCATCGACTGGCAAAACGGTGGACGGGGCCGGCGTCGCTGCGGCACGCTGCTGGCGTTGGGCCTGTTCGACTTGTTGTCGCAGCTGGCGGTTCTCAAACGAGAGCCGTTCAATCTCGCCGGTCATTTCGCGCACCTGATAATCCAGCGCGTCGAGGCGCTGCATCAGCGTGTCAACGACCGGGTCGCCGGCCATGAAGCGATCTTCAAGCCGGCCAATGCGCACTTCCGTGGCATCGATGCGCTCGGTCATTTCGCGGCGGGATTGGGCGGGGGCCGGTGCGGTCGCGAACATCGCGATGGCAAGAACGGTAAGACAAACAGATCGGATCATGATGCGCACCTAACGCAAGAGGACGGCAAAATTACGGCATTCGCCGGGATTCCAGGGCAAGTCGTCGAGCAATGGAAAACGCCCGTGACATCTCCGTCACGGGCGTTCCTATATTACAGGCGTCAACACACGATCAGTTGGTATAACCACCGGTGATCGCGGTTGTCGCATTGCGGTTGACGGCCCAGCAGGCCTCACCGGAATCGCGACAAGCCGGACGTTCCTTGCCGTAGGACACGGTGGAAATCCGGGACGGATCAACGCCTTGGCTGACCAAGTAGTCACGTGCGGCATTGGCCCGGCGGGCGCCGAGAGCCAGATTGTATTCGCGCGTGCCGCGCTCATCGCAATTACCGGCGACGAGAATGCGGGTACCGCTATAGCTGGCAAGCCAGGCAGCCTGGCGGCGCAGCGTTTCGCGGGCTTCAGGCGTCAGGTCGTGACGGTCATAGCCGTAAAACACGCGGTCGCCAGCGTTCTGGACGAAGTCCTCGATCGAACCGGCGATCGGGCCGGTCGGAACGTATTGCTGGACCGGCGGCCGAGCCACCGGTTGCGCGACCGGAGCAGCTTCCTGCACCGGCGGCGTCGACGCACATGCCGTGGCAAATGCACCCAGCGCTGCGATGGCAAACAATTTCATTTTCATAACGGTACACCCTCATCCGACCAAGCCCGTGATGGCGCTTGGTGTCCTCCCCTGCACACACAACACGTCGCGATCGGGACAATATCCCGCCAGCGCCATGTTGCGGTCGAAACGTTACGCAGAAAATCTCTACTCAATCAAGGGCGACCAAGCCGGATCGGACGCCATTCCGCCCGTTGCCAACCGCCGCAGGTTGAATCCCGCCAGATCAATGCTCCAGATTTCATAGCGTGTGCCATTGGCGCGCGCTTCGCCGCGCGTGAACAGCAACACACGACCATTGGGAGACCAGGCCGGCGTGTCGACGTAGTAGCCCTCATACAAAATCCGCTCGATGCCCGAGCCGTCGGCCCGCACCACACCAAGGGAAAACTGATTGCCACTCTGTTTGGTAAACGCGATCAAATCACCGCGCGGCGACCAGACCGGCGTCGTGTAACGGCCGGTGCCGAAGCTGACACGATGCACATCGGTGCCGTCGGCATTCATGACATATAATTGCGATCCGCCACCGCGCGCCGAAGAAAACACGATTTGTTGACCGTCGGGCGAAAAAGACGGTTCGACATCATCGGCCGGGTGATCGGTGAGGCGCACAAGATTGCGGGTGCGCAGGTCGAACAGGTGAACATCATGGCCGCCACGGGTTTCGATCGAGACCGCGAGCTGGGATCCATCCGGCGAAAAACGAGCCGAAAGGCTTTGGCCTTCAGGGTTCACTTGAGCGGCGGCACCGCGGCCATTGGAGGCAAACAGGGCTTCCTGACGACCGGTCTGGAGATCGTAGAGATAGGTCGTCGCCTGGCCCTCGATGAAGGAGACATAGGTGATCTCCTGGGTCGTCGGCGAGTAATTCGGCAACAGCGCCATATAGGAACGATCGGTCAGGAAGGACGGATTGGCGCCGTCCTGGTCCATCATCGCCAATTGGCGTACCGGCTCTTCTTCATTGCCGCGGCCCTCGGAGACATAGACGATCCGGGTATCGAAATAGCCAGCCTCGCCGGTCAGGCGCTGGTAGACGGCATCGGCCACCTTGTGGGCGACACGGCGCCAGTTTTCCGGTGCGGTGACAAATTGCAGACCCAGCAGCTGGTCTTCCAGCCGGGTATCCCAGAGCCGGAAAGCAACCAGCAGGCGCCCATCCTCCTGGATGGTGACGCGGCCGGCCAGCAGGGCCGAGGCATTGATCACCCGCCAGTCGGAAAAGCGCGGGCGCAAATCGATATTCTCGATCGCCTCGATATAGGCCGCCGGATCGACCGGCGCGAAAAGGCCCGAGCTGGCCAGATCATTGGTGATGACGCGGGTGATGTCGCTACCGCGCGTCGCCGCCTCGTCGCTGGCACCGATAAAATCGGGTAGCGCCACTGGCAGCGGATCAAGATTACCTTGCGTAACGTCAACGCGCAGCGGCTCTTGAGCAGTCGCAACCGTCGCGAACACGAGGCTCGCGAGGAGGACACAAATGGCTCGGAAAATTCGGGTCATGATCTCAAACTCCAGGACTGCGGATTATCCCGCGGCAAGGTCTACGTGAAAATTGACTTCTATAAGGCGCCATTGTGAATAACGTTCGGCGGGCAGGCTGTAAGGGGCGCAATCGAGTACAGCCGTCTGCGCCCGCTCGGCCGCCGTCAGCCAGAATGAATTTCCCGACCCCTGGATCCGGCCCAGATCCTTGACGCGTGGCGGGCCGGACAGGCTGCCATCGCGATTGAGGCGAACCTCGACGATGACGCCGAGATTTTCCGGATTGGGCATGTCGGCCACCGTGCGCCAGCAGCGATAGGTCTGCGAGCGGATCAGGGTCGCCAGATCAGCTGTATCCGTCGTACCGCTGCCGACGGCGCTACGCTCGGCGCCCTGGGCGGGCGCGCCGGCATCGCTGCGCGCATCGGCGACCTGACGCTCCAGATTGCCCAGAAGATCCGCCAGCGACGGCTCGGCCGGACGTGTCGGTGGTGGCTGCACCGTACGCTGCGGCGGCTGGCGCACCGGCGCCGGGGGTTCTTCCGGTTCCGGCTCTGGCTCGGGTTCCGGAGCGACCGGCTCGGGAACGCTCTGCGGCTCGGCATCGATCACTTCGGCCACCTGTTCCGGCTCCGGCTCGGGCTCGGGTGCGGGCGGAGGCGCGACAATCTCATCCTCTAGACTGGCTTCATCGGCCGCCTCTTCCGGCGCCGGTACGGGCTCGGGTGCCCGGGCTCGGACACTCGTCATTTCCCCCAAGGTCACGATATCGATCGGAATGATCGGCGCGGCCTCGAACATCTGCGCCGCGCGGGGCAGATAGATCATGCCCGCAGCGATTATGCCGGCGTGAACAAAGAGGGAGAGGATAAAACCACGCACGCGCCGGCCGCTATCGCTCTATCGGGTCCGTGACGAGACCCAGATTGGTGAAGCCCGCCGCATTGACCCGCGCCATGACCCGGGCGACATCGCCATAGGCGGCACCATCATCGGCTCGAATAAAGATCCGGCTGGAATAGCCGGCGCCAGCAATCGCCGTCAGGCGCGGCGCCAGTTCCGCCGGCGTGACAACGGTTTCCTGCAAATAGATCTCGCCACCAACAGTTATACTGATCGTCAGCGGTTCCTCGCCGGCGGGGAGGTTGCGCGCCTCGGTGCGCGGGAGATCGACCGGCACACCGACCGTCAGAAGCGGCGCGGTGATCATGAAAACAATCAGCAGGACCAGCATCACGTCAACGAAGGGTGTGACGTTGATTTCCGCCTTCGGCTTCCATTTGGCGCGTCCGCGGCCGGAACGCCCGCTATCGAGAGAGACAGCCATGGCTCAATGCTCGTCGCGGTCGGCGAGCGCCGACAATTCGTCGACATAGCCATCGAGACGGGCACCATATTTGCCCAGATTGGCCGACAATGTGTTGAAGAAAATGACGGCCGGGATGGCGGCGAGCAGGCCCAGGGCCGTGGCAAACAACGCCTCGGCAATCCCGGGAGCGACCACAGCAAGATTGGTGTCCTGTGAGGCGGCAATGGCGCGGAAGGCATTCATGATGCCCCAGACCGTACCGAACAAACCGACGAAAGGTGCCGAGGAGGCAATCGTCGCCAGCACGCCGAGACCGCTCTCCGTGTCCGTCAGCTGGCGTCCGGCTTCGGCACCAGCGGCCTTGGCGACGCGGCCGCCCGGACGGGCGCCCTTCCATTCGCGCAGACCGGCAGCGAAGACCCGGCTGAACGGCTCGCGGGCCGTCTTGGCGAACTGGTCTGCCAGCGCGTCGAGCGAGCGGCCCGACCAGAATTCGCGTTCAAAATTTCGGGCCTTGGCATGAAGGCTGCGCAATTGCAGCGATTTGTCGATCGCGATCGCCCAGGACCAGACCGACATGAAGGCAAGGATGCACATCACACCTTTGACGACCCAGTCGGCGCGCAGAAACAGGGCGAGAAAGCTGAAGCCCTCAACCGCCTGAGCCACGTCTACAACAGTTGCATCCATGAATTTTCCCTCGACTACGTCCCGGCACGACACGCCGGACGATTGGCTTTCGCATCACTATTCACATTGCAGGCCAACAGCCCGGCCGCGTCTGAAACGCCCCACGCATCGGACACGACCAAAGCGCTATGCCGCGCGATTGCGGCAAATTTCAGATGCGCCCGTGCCGGCTGCACTTATTTCAGGGCGACCCTCAACGCAGATGGCGGGTATTTCAAGCCTCACGAGGCGTCAAACTGGAAAATCGCTGATTTATTTCTGCAGCCCCGCGGATCAAACCTCGGCGACAACATAGGGCAACCAGGCCTGCGCCATCGATTTCGGGGGGCGTTTGGCGCGCCCCGCCGGATCCATGCACACGGCCTGGACGGCGGCGCTGGCGATGATTTCGCCGTCACGCCGCAAGACCTGATCCATCATCAGGCGCGCGCCCTGCTGCGGCCGGTAAATGGTCTCGACCACCAGCGCATCGTCCACCTTGGCGGCGCGCACAAATTCGATATTCATCCGCCGTACCGTAAAGGCCAGGGGGTCGGCCTGGTTCGCCAGTTCGATATGACTGATGCCGAGTGTCCGCAGGCTGTCCGTGCGACCGCGTTCAAAGAAATGCAGATAGCGCGCGTGATAAACGACGCCGGAAAAATCCGTGTCCTCATAATAGACACGCACCGGCAGGCGATGGACGCGGTCGGAACCGAATGCGCCGGAGGTGGGAAGCATGTCTTCACTCATGGCGTCATTACCCGAACAGGCTGACCGGGCCGGTGGTCGGCGCGATCGGCGGCGTCAGGCCGAGATGCTCCCAGGCGCGCGCTGTTGCGACGCGGCCGCGCGGCGTGCGCTGGAGAAAGCCTTGCTGGATGAGGAAGGGTTCGACGACATCCTCAAGGGCGTCGCGGGCTTCGGCCAGGGCCGCCGCCAGAGTTTCAACACCAACGGGACCACCGGCAAAATTCAACATCAGCGCCTTGAGATAGCGCCGGTCGAGACTGTCGAGACCGAGCACATCGACTTCCAGCCTTCGCAGGGCCTTGTCGGCGGTTTCGGCTGTGATTTCATTCGTGCCATCAGCCTCGACGAAATCGCGGACCCGGCGCAGCAGACGCCCGGCGACGCGCGGCGTGCCGCGGGCACGGCGGGCAATTTCACGGGCACCATCGGGGCTGGCATTGATACCGAGCTTGCTGGCGGCCCGGCTGACGATCAGCCCGAGCTCGGCCTCATCATAGAATTCCAGCCGGACCGGCACGCCGAACCGGTCACGCAGTGGATTGGCCAGCAGGCCTGCCCGGGTGGTGGCGCCAACCAGGGTGAAGGGCGGCAGCTCGATCCGAACCGTGCGTGCCGAAGGCCCCTCTCCGATCACCAGGTCGAGGCAGTAATCTTCCATCGCAGGATAAAGGATTTCCTCGACGATGGGCGGCAGACGGTGAATTTCGTCAATGAAGAGCACGTCGCGCGGCTCGAGATTGGTCAGGATGGCGGCGAGATCGCCGGCCTTGGCGATCACCGGCCCGGAGGTGGCGCGGAAGCCGACCCCCATCTCGCGGGCGACGATCTGAGCCAGGGTCGTCTTGCCAAGACCGGGCGGCCCCGACAGCAGGACGTGGTCGAGTGCTTCCTCGCGACGGCGGGCGGCATCGACGAAGACTTTCAGATTGGCAATCGAGGCCTTCTGACCGACGAAATCGTCAAAGGAGAGCGGACGCAGGGCCTTGTCGCGGCTATCGCCCGCTTGTGGGGCGTGGTCGACGAGACGATCGTCAGAGGATTCAAAATTGGCGTCAGTCATGATTGACCGGGTTTAGCCTGATCCGGTCAGGTCCAGCAATGACCGGCTGCGCGGATCTCATGGCGCCAGCACGCGCAGAGACAGGCGGATCAAATCGGAGAGCGACGCGTCATTGCCCGCATCGCGCATCACGGTGGCGACGGCCTGGCGGGCGATGCTTTCCGGATAACCCAGATTGAGCAGGGCCGAGACCGCATCATCGCGCGCGGCTCCGGCCGGATTCGCCAGCGGCGGCGGTGCGGCGGCATCCACGCCTGTCCTCGCCTCATCATGGACCGGCAGACCGATCGAGAAGCTACGTCCGAGTGGCGGTGCCTTATCCTTGAGTTCGGTCGCGATCCGGGTCGCCAGTTTGGGACCGACACCCTTGGCGCGGGCGAAGGCAGCCTTGTCGCCCAGTGCCGTCGCATTGGCGAGTTCGTGCGGCGGCAGCACGTCGAGAATGGACAGCGCGGCCTTGGCACCAACGCCCTGGATTTCCTGGAGCCGGACAAACCAGGCGCGATCAAGGTCGTCGATGAAGCCGTAAAGCTTGAACGCATCTTCGCGAACATGGGTTTCAATATGCAGCACGACGGCCTGGCCCGGCTCGAGTCGCGACAGGGTTCGCGCGCCGGACCCGACCAGATAGCCGACGCCATGGACGTCAATCACGGCCTCTTCGGCGCCGATCGCCTCAACGATCCCCTTCAACATACCGATCATGCCAGGCTCCCAATGCTGCGTGCACGGCGATGATGGGCGTGACAGATGGCAATGGCCAGCGCGTCGGCCGCATCGGCGGTCGCTTTTGTACCCGGCAGCAGCACACCGACCATGGCCGCGACCTGTGCCTTGTCGGCGGCACCGGTGCCGACCACTGATTTCTTGACCAGACGGGCCGCATATTCAGCCACCGGCAGTCCGGCCTGGGCCGGTGCCAGCAGCGCGGCGGCGCGGGCATGACCGAGCTTGAGCGCAGACGACGCATTATTGGCCATGAAGGCTTCCTCGATCGCGGATTCGTCAGGCTGATGAATGCGAACCAATTCGGTGACGGCGTCGAAAATGTGATTGAGACGCATTGCAAGCGGCGCGTCAGTCGGCGGCGTCACGACCCCGTGCGCGATGGCCACAAGACGGCTCCCATCGACGGTGATAACGCCCCAACCCATTCGGCGAAGGCCGGGGTCAATTCCGAGAATTTTGATCACAGCCACTATAACGCCCGCCTCTGATCAATGAGTTAGCACTATTTGTCGAAAAAGAACAAGAAGGGAACGTCAGATAAGCTCACCGGAATGCTCGCTGAGCGGGTAATATGCGCCGCCTCTCGGCTGCGAGCGCTTCGCAGTCTCACATTTGGTGCGAATTGTTCGCAATAATACAAGGCAACAAGTTGAAATAGTTGAAGTTTTAATTTTCTCGTATCGTTTGACGACCTTCCGTCAGCCCGGCTAGGATGGTCACCGAATATGCAGTCGCGCGAACGCTGGGTTTGTCGCGGTTTTATAGGGGAATGATTTCATGGCCAAAAAAGGCAAAATGAGCCGTCGCTCGTTTCTGACACGTGTTGCTGGCGGCACGATCGCTGTTGGCGCCGTTGGTGCGGTTGCTGGCGCGACGATGCTCCAGCGCACCACTGACGCGGATCCATCCGATTCTGCCGGCAATGCCCGGACAGCGATTACGGATAACGATTCCGGCGGCCACGCCGATCAAGCCGGTCACGGCACCGGAAATACCGGCTATACCGATTCCGACAGCGGCGCCTGCGCCGACACGGGCGGTCATGGACGCGGCAATACCGGCTATACCGATAGCGACAGCGGAAGCTGTTCCGATCCGGCCGGTCGTGGACGCGGCGGCTAAACCAGGCAGTTCAGGGTTCGGGCGGATCGCCGCCCGAACCCACTCATCTTGCGAGGGATGGTGTGTCGGCCCCTGGGGAGGTGCCGGATTTGATCTCAAAGGAATATGGCATGGCAAAAAAGGGAAAGCTCAGCCGCCGCTCGTTTATGACGAGCGTGGCGGGCGCAGCAGTCGCAACCGGCGCAGCAGCAGTTGTGACCGGCGGCTCGGAAGCCCAGCGCTATACCGGCCGCACCGACAGCGACACGGGTAATAATTCCGATCGTGCCGGATACGGCCGCACCGGGCTGTCCGACAGCGATAGCGGCTCCAATGCCGATCGCGGCGGTTATGGCCGCGGCAGCACGGGTCAGACTGACAGTGATACCGGCAATTGGGCCGACCCTGCGGGACGCGGACGGGGCAATACCGGCGTCACCGACAGCGATACAGGCAGCTATGCCGACCCGGCCAATCGCGGGCGCGGCGGTAGAACGGGTGTGACTGACGGCGATAGCGGCAATTACGCCGATCCGGTTGGTCGTGGCCGCGGTAGCGCTAGAACCGGTCTCACCGATTCCGACCCCAATGACTCGGTCGGAAACGGACGCGGTTCGCAAAACTTTACCGATAGCGACACTGGCGGCTGTGCCGATCCAGGTGGTCGTGGCCGTGGCCCTGTTCGTAACGGCACCTCCGACAGTGATTCCGGCGGGTGCTCGGATCCTGGCGGGCGCGGACGCCCCGGCTATTGAGCTGATTGCTTGCGACTGAATTTGCGGGCGGGCCGCGTCACGCGGCTCGCCCAACTTTCTTGACGCCAAACCTTGTGATGAGGGAGATCATGCCATGGCCAAACGTGGAAAACTGAGCAGACGGTCATTTCTGACCCGTGTAGCGGGCGCTTCGCTCACGATCGGCGCAACCGGCGTGGTTTCAGCCTGCGCGACAACCGGATACACCGATTCCGACCCATATGACCCCGTCGGCGGCGGCGGTGGTGGGTATCGTGCCGGCGGTGTTACTGATTCCGATTCCGGACGCTATGCCGACCAGGCGGGCTATGGCCGCGGCGGCGGCGTCACCGATGCCGACACGGGCAGTTATTCCGATCCCGTCGGACGGGGTCGCGGCGGCGGCGTTACCGATAGCGATACCGGTAGCTATGCCGATCCCTCTGGTCGTGGCCGCGGCAGTAGCGGCATCACCGACAGCGATACCGGTGCCTATTCCGATCCAGTTGGACGTGGACGTGGTGGCAGCGGTGGCAATCGCGTAACCGACAGCGATTCAGGCCGTTATGCCGATCCACCGGGACGCGGGCGCGGCAATAGTGGCGGTGGCACCACCGACAGCGATACCGGCGCCTATGCCGACCCGGCCGGTCGCGGTCGCGGCGGCGGCATCACCGATAATGATAGCGGCAGCTATGCTGACCCTGTGGGTCGCGGACGCGGTCGCGGTGGTCGTGGCGGCAATGTAACCGACAGCGATACGGGCTCCTATGCCGATCCGGTCGGCCGGGGTCGCGGCAATTAATTCAATCAGGACAGGACGGTCGGCGAACAGGGAAGACAAACCCCGTTCGCCGCGTCCGCACCGATCAGCCTGCGTGGTCGCCCAATGAGCGCGCTGGATGACCAGAACATCTAGAAACCCGGTGCAAATTGCATTGCGGGAATGAGCGGGGACGAATGAGCGACCAACAGTGGATGCAGGATGTACTCGGATACCTGCTGGATCCGATGAATCCGGAAGAGTTTCTGGCCGATTACCACGAGAAAAAGGCCTTCATCGCTCATCGCAATGACCCGGAACGTTACCGTCCGCTACTGTCGATCCAGCGCATCGATGATCTGATCTCCGGGATGGATTTCCAGCCCGGCACCCTTGACATGGCTCGCTCGGACCCACCGATTTCTCGCGCTGACTATAGCTTCGAAAGCGGCATGATTGATCGCGGTGCTGTGGCACGGAATTTCCAGCAAGGCGCCACGATCGTGCTGCCACAGCTGCACCAGGTCGACCCGACCCTCGCCGGCTTCACCCGCTCGATCGAATCCCTGCTCTCCTGCCACGTCCAGACCAATATCTATCTGACCCCGCCAGAAGCGCAGGGCTTCAAGACGCATTATGATGATCATGATGTCTTCGTGCTTCAGGTCGAGGGTTCAAAATCCTGGCGCCTGTACAATACGCCGGTCCAGAACCCCTATCGTGGCGAAGGCTTCCAGCCTGGTGCCCATGAAATTGGTGAACCGGTGCAGGAATTCGTCTTGCACGCCGGAGAATGCGCCTATGTCCCACGCGGTCTGATGCACGACGCCTCGACGCACGGACATGATGTCTCCCTGCACATTACCGTCGGCCTGATCGTCAAGACCTGGGCTGACCTGATGCTCGAAGTGGTCTCCGATGTTGCCCTGCGACGCCCGGAGTTCCGCCACGCACTGCCGGTGGGTTTTGCCCGGCCTGATTTCGACCGCACCCAAAGTACGCTGCATTTCAAATCATTGATGGCAGCGCTCAATAGCGAGGCCGATCTCGACTCCTCCTATGATATCTTCGTCGATAATTTCATCCGCTCCCGCACCCCGAACACACGCGGGACAATCGTGAATTTTGACGAACCTACGAAAGCCGGCCAACGCTATCGCCTGCGTCCACTTGTGCCTTGGCGGCTGGCTGAAGACGGCGACGAAGTCGTCATCATTACAGCAGGCGGTGAAGTACGCTTCCCGGCCGCGGCAGAATCCGGGCTGCATGTTCTGCTCGATGGCGGCGAAATTTCGGACAGCAGCTTTGCCGATCTCGACGAGGAGCAGGTCAGCGAGACCTTGAAGAAGCTGTTCGCCTTCGGGATATGCACGCCGGTCAACTGATCACCGGTCTGGCATTCGCTGCAACTCTGGAGGCTAGATGAAGGCGCGCCGTGCAGGCAGCCGCCTGAGGCCCTGAATCGCTGTTTGAATGATCGTGCAGTGGAGATGACTGACACCTGATGATTCTGAGATACCTCGCCATCCCAACCGTCATCGGGCTGACCTTTCTGATCCTGTGGTTGATGTGGCCGTCGCCGATCGACCCCGTCCGGTGGGACGAACCGGCTGCCCCGGCATTGTCGGGTCCAACCGCCCCGGATGACGATCTGGGCTCGGCCACACTCTACCCGGCCGGCGAGCCGGGCGCGGCCCGAGGCGTCGCGATATCAACGGATGGAATGGTCTATTTCGGAACTCCGGACGGCGATATCATGCGGCTGCGAGCGGGTATCACCGGCGACAGCATACATCCCGAATTTCTCGCCCATATTGTCGACGCGCCGCTCTTCGGACTGGCCTGGATCGATGAATCGACACTGGCGATTGCCGCCACCGGCAGCATTCACTCGCTCAATCTGATCACTCTCGAAGTCCGCACGCTGAGCACAGGCAGCACGTCGCGGCCCTTTGGCAATCTGACCAATCTGGCAGTCGGAGCCGACGGGACGATCTATTTCACCGACTCCTCGACGCGGTGGAATCACGACTCTCCGCGGCCGGGTTATTTCTATGACATGCTGGAGAATCGACCGAACGGACTGGTCTATGCCTGGAATCCCCAATCGCGCGAGGCGGTCGCGATCCGGGACCGCCTCTATTACCCCAACGGGATTGCGCTCGCCTCGGACGGCCAGTCGCTGCTCGTCAGCGAATCCTTTCGTTACATAATCCAGCGCATCTGGATCGCCGGGCCCCGGCGTGGCCAAATCGAGGTTTTCGCCAAAAATTTGCCGGGCATTCCTGCTGGCATTGCGGTGGACGGCAAGGGCAATGTGATCGTGGCCATGGCGACGCGGCGTTCACGTCTGCTCGCCACAGCGCACCGAAACCCCGGCCTGACCCAAATCCTGATCAAATTGCCGCAATGGCTGCGGCCAAATGATTCGCGGCCACGCGGCTTCATCCTGCGTCTCAATGAGGCCGATGGCCAGATTCGCGACGCCTTCCACGATCCCGACAGCGCGCTGAACTATCTCTCCAGCGTCACGGTCGGGCCTGGCGGCGTTCTGTGGCTGGGCTCGGCCTTCGGCGGGGTTGTTGGCCGGTTTGACCCAGCCGAACTGACCGATCTGCCCACGCCGCCGTGAAGCCGGGTGCCCGCCCCCGCCACCAATGCCGTCTAGCGCGACAGGCGTGTGCGCGCCTTGGTGACAATGGCAGCAGCGGTGATCCCGAATAATTCATAAAGCTGCCCGGCCGGCGCGCTGGCGCCAAAGCCTGTCATGCCAACGAAATCGCCATCGGACCCAATCACCGCATCCCAGCCATAACGCAGGGCCGCCTCGACACCGATACACGGCACGCCCAGCGGCAGGATTTCGTCGCGATAGCGCCGGCCCTGCTCGAGGAAAAGATCGATACACGGCGCCGAGACGACCCGTGCTGCGATGCCCGATGCCGCCAATTGCACAGCGGCATCAACAGCAAGGCCGACTTCCGATCCGGTCCCGACCAGGATGATGTCGGGCTCGCCTGCCGTGTCCCGCAAGATATAGGCGCCGCGCACAGAGCGGTTTTCCTGACCGTCATCATCGCGCAGGAAGGGCAGTGTCTGACGTGAGAGCGCCAGCACGCTGGGTCCGTCGAGCCGCAGAAGTGCCATCTCCCAGGCCTCGGCTGTCTCCAACGCGTCCGCCGGACGGTAGACATGCATGTTCGGGATCGCGCGCAGCGATGCGAGGGTCTCGACCGGCTGGTGGGTCGGACCGTCTTCACCGAGACCGATCGAATCATGGGTCAGCACATAGATGACCGGCTGTTGCATCAAGGAGGACAGCCGCATCGCCGGCCGGCAATAATCGGCAAATACCAGGAAGGTCGCGACATGGGCCCGGAAGCCTCCATGCAGGGCGATACCATTGGCGCAGGCCGCCATGCCGTGTTCGCGAATTCCGAAGTGAATATACTGGCCGGCATAGGACTCGGCCGAGATCACACCGACATCCGGCGTCTTGGTCAGATTGGAGCCGGTCAAATCGGCTGATCCGCCGACCAGGCTCGGCCAGTCACCGATAATTGCGGCCAGGGCTTTACTGGAGGCGACGCGCGAGGCGAGGTCTGGGCGTTCTTCGGCGACTTTGAGCCGCCAGGCGGTCAGCGCGGCACGCTCGACCGCACCGGCATCGCCGGATAATTGTGAGGCGAACTCGCCGGCCAGATCAGAGGCGGAAAGCCGGTCACACCACGCGGCATGGGCATCGCCGGAGGCGGTCGCATGCCAGTCGGCATAAATGTCATCAGGAATTTCAAACGGGCCATGTGACCAGCCCAGCGCCTTGCGGGTGCCGGCGATCTCTTCAACGCCGAGAGGCGCACCATGGCTGCCCGCCGTTCCGGCCTTGGTCGGCGCGCCAAAGCCAATCGTGGTCCGGCAGGCAATCAGGACCGGGCGGTCGCTGGTCTTTGCGGCGGTGAGCGCCGCGTCGACGGCATCGAGATCATGGCCATCGATGCGGCTGACAGCCCAGCCCGCTGCTTCAAAACGCTTCAGCGTATCAGTCGATTCCGACAAATGGGTCGGGCCGTCGATCGAGATTTCATTATCATCCCACAACACGCACAGGCGGTTGAGCTTTAGATGCCCGGCCAGCGAAATGGCTTCATGGCTGATGCCTTCCTGAAGATCGCCATCCGAGGCGATCACCCAGGTGCGGTGATCAACAATCGCGTCACCATAGCGCGCATTGAGCATCCGCTCGGCCAGCGCGAAGCCAACCGACATTGATATCCCCTGGCCCAGCGGCCCGGTGGTCGCCTCGACACCAACGGTGTGGCCGTATTCGGGATGACCCGGGGTGAGCGAATCGAGTTGGCGGAATTGCTTGATCTGATCGAGCGTCATGTCTTCGAAGCCGGTGAGATGCAGCAGGGAATAGAGCAGCATCGAACCGTGACCGGCCGAGAGGATGAAGCGGTCGCGATCGGCCCAGCCCGGCGCTGCCGGATCGAATTTCATATGCTTGGCCCACAGCACCGTGGCGACATCGGCCATGCCCATCGGCATGCCCGGATGGCCGGAATTGGCGGCCTGCACCGCATCCATCGAGAGAGCGCGGATGGCATTGGCCATTTGAGCGAGACGGGTCCGGGGAATTGCGTTCATGGCTGTCTCTCTCTTGGCATGATGGTCACGACGATATCATCCGGTAATGCCAGCATTTTATTCCGACACAAAGCCTGTTCTGGCAAGCATTGCCCGGGTTGAAGCGTCATAGCTGCTTAATTGGCCGTCCAGAATACCCTTCGTCAGCACCTTCCCCAGTTCGACGCCCCACTGGTCGAAGGGGTTAATGCCGTAAAGAACACTCTCGACGAAGACCTTGTGCTCATGCAGCGCCAGCAGCGCGCCGAGTGTCGCGGGTGTCAGTGCGTCAAGCAACAGGGTGGAGGAGACGCGCCCCCCGGGCATGGATTTCTGAGCCGCCAATGCGGGATCGTCTCCGGGCGGGAGTTGAATCCCATCCAGCAAGGCAGCGCCCTGCGCAGCCATATTGGCGGCGAGCACGCGCTCACGCCGGTCGGTGCTGGAAAAATGTCGGGCAATACCGATGAAATCCACCGGGGTCACATCGCTGCCCTGGTGCAGCCATTGGAAGAAGGAGTGCTGGACTTCGCTGCCGCACCCACCCCAGACCAGCGCCCCGCCGGGCATTGCCGAAGGCTGTCCCGCGGCCGTGACCGATTTGCCGAGCGATTCCATCTCCAATTGTTGCAGATAGCCGGGCAGCAGGCCCAGACGGGCCGAATACGCGGCAACGCAACGGCTGGGATAGCCGAGCACGCCGCGATTCCAGAAATCGGTCAGGGCTTTCATGACCGGCAGATTTCGCGCCAGCGGCGCGGCCGCGAAATGCGCGTCCATCGAGCGCGCGCCGTCGCGCAATTGCGCAAAGACATCCGGGCCAAGACCGACTTCAAGACTCAGTCCGACCGCACTCCAGACCGAGTAGCGACCGCCGACCCAATCGGGAAAGTCGAAAACATGGTCCGGGTCGATACCAAAAGCGACCGCCTTGTCGCGCGCAGCCGAGGCGGCCGCGAAATGCCGCCCGGCCTGTTCGGTGCCAACCTGCCCCGCCATCCAGTCGTGAGCTGCCTGACCGGTCATCAGGGTTTCCTGGGTTGAGAACGACTTGGAGGCGATGATGAAGAGTAGGGTCTCCGGATCCGCCCCGGCGACGGCCTGGGCAAGTTCCGATGGATCAAGACTGGCGACAAAGCGCAATTCCGGGCCGGAATCGGCGTGGTCAGCCAATGCGTCCGCCACCAGGCGCGGTCCCAGATCGGAGCCGCCAATCCCGATATTGATGACGCGTGTCACCGCTTTCGCGGCCGGCTTGAACTGGCCGCTGCGCACCTGCAGAGCGAAAGCGCGAGTCTGAGCCTGGGTCCTGTCGACCACCCCTGTCACGTTTGAGTCGGTCACCGCCGCACCATGGCGATAGGCCATATGGAGCGCGGGGCGTTGCTCGCTTTCATTGACGATGGCGCCGGTCAGCAAGGCATCGCGCCGCGCACCAAATCCAGCACCCTCGAGATAGGCGGTCAGGGCGGCAAGGCTGGTCCGATCAAGCCGTTGTTTGCTGAGGTCCAGTTCGATACCGGCATGCGCAATGAGCAGGGCGTCCGCGCGATCCGGATCGACGGCCATCAAGTCTCTCAGCCGGACCGCGCCGAGGCGCGCGGCATGCGCGATCAGTTCTGGAGGGAGCACTATTTTGTCCTAATTGATGGCGCCAACGGAAAACCTAAGTCCCACCGCGCAGGAACACAAGGAACGGCCCGGCCTATCACGTCTCGCCAGACACTGACCGCGCCGCGTCCGACGGGATTAGCAAGCATTCGGCAATAATCCCGAAAAAGTGATAAAGCGTACTGGCGGGGATTCGGTCGCAATCTCGCTGCCCGGATTCGTCAATTCTGTCTATCCACCCCCCCGCCACCACACCGCTGAGATAGTATTTCAGCAGGCCAGAGGTGGCATGTTCGACTCCCCTTTGCGCGCTCGGCACGCCCCGGGCCCGAAGCAATATCGCGGTTCGCAGCCACTCGGTTTGCATCCATGTACGCGACGACGCGTCCAACACCCTTCCGTGAGGGTCGATCGCCGCGTAGAGCAGGCCGGTTTGCGGGTTTACGCCATGGCGCATGGCGGTGTGGTAAAGCGCCTCACAGGCTGGGCTCAAATCCTCACCGCTGATGCGGTGGAATTCATGCAACAGGGTTGCCCATTCACACAAATGTCCAGGCTCAACAATTCGACCAACCGCGCCCCGCGCGCCGCCCCAGCTCTGATCGTAAAACTCGCGCAAAACCGCTCTGTCGGAATCGAAATAGATATCGTCGAAAAGATCCTTGGTGGTACGTGCCCGCGCCATGATATCAGGCCGGCCTGTCGCCCGGTAGAGCGCCATCAGGGCTTCGAATAAATGCATGTGCGGGTTCTGGCGTCGCGGCAATTGCGCCCCGCCTAGGGATTCGACATAGCCTCCGCCGCGGCCAACCATGGCGGTGTCGAGAAACTCAAGCGTCTCGTCCGCAAGTTCGAAATAGGAAGCATTTCCGGTGGCACGACCGAGCCAGGCCAGAGCAAGCAGGATAAAAGCATGGTCGTAGAGATCGCGGATTGGATCGGCGATGGCGCCCTCTTCAGTTAGCACATGCGCCCAACCAGGTTGTCCATCTGCCTGCCAAGCACGTCGACGCAACAAATCCGCCGCCTCTTCCGCCCGCTCCAGATTGTCTGTCCAACCCTCGTGATGCGCTCGGGCGAAGACGTAAATCTGGCGCGCCTGCACCCGGACGCGGCGCAAATCACCGCGAATTGGCGTGCCGTCCAGGGCGACGGATTCGAGGAAACCGCCATTTATCGTATCCCAACCATTGGCCACCCAAAATGGCAAGGCTTCATGGAGACCCCACTCAGCAATCGCGCGTGCGCCGTCCACCTGCGATTTCCTGGGGCCATCCGAGGGGGCCATCAGCTTATCGCCGCCATGTCCTCGTCGGAGATATCGAAATTGGCATAGACGTTCTGGACGTCATCACTATCATCGAACGCGTCCATCATCTTCATCAGACCCGGCACCTTGTCGCTCGGTACCGGAATCAGGTTTTGCGGCCGCCAGATCAGATTGACCGAAACCGGGTCGCCAAAGGTTTCCGACAGCGCCGCAACGACATCCATCATGTCTTCGCGCGCAGTGTAGACAATGTGCTGGCCTTCAGTGTCGTCATCGCCAGCTTCGGCCGCAACATCATCGGCACCGGCCTCGATCGCCGCTTCCATCATCGTGTCTTCATCGGTAACGGAAAGCGGGAAGCGGATTTCGCCGACATTGTCGAACATGAAGGCGACCGACCCGGTCTCGCCCAGATTGCCGCCATTCTTGGCGAAAGCGGTGCGGACATCGGCCGCGGCGCGATTGCGATTATCGGTCGAGACTTCGACGATGACCCCGACGCCACCGGGGCCGAAGCCCTCATAGCGGATATCCTCATAGCTGTCCGCATCGCCGCCGACCGCCTTGTCGATAGCGCGCTGGATATTATCCTTCGGCACCGACTGGCCCTTGGCGATCGAGACTGCCAGCCGCAGACGTGGATTGGCATCGATATCCCCACCGCCCAGTTTCGCTGCGATCGTGATGTCCTTGGACAGTTTGGAGAACAGCTTGGAACGCAGCTTGTCCTGCCGCCCCTTGCGGTGCTGGATGTTCGCCCATTTGGAATGTCCGGCCATGTTTGGCTTCCCTATGCCTTCGAATTCGAGGGGTTTTATTAGCGAGAATGGTCGCGAAAGGCGAGCCGGTTCGCCACATTCAAGAATGCCACATCACAGCAGTTCGTGATGGCCGGCATCTTTCAGGGCATCGACAATCTTCTTGACGCTCTGGGCATCATCACGGTGCACGACCAGTACGGCATCGCCAGTTGCAACGATGATCAGGTCCTTGACGCCATGAATGGCAACCTTGGCGCCGTCGGAAATGACAAAGGAATTCTCGCTGGCATGAATGCTGACATTGCCGCGCGAGGCATTGCCATTCTCATCCTTGTCGGAAATTGACCATAATGCATCCCATGACCCGACATCCGACCAGCCGATATCGGCTGGCACGACAACGGCCTGGCTGGTGCGCTCCATGACGGCATAGTCGAAGGAGATGGAGGGGCAGGCCTCGAAGGCTGCCAGATTGAGGGACAGCTTGGTGCCGGACTGTTCGGCCGCGTCGACCGCAGCGCGGCTGGAATGCGCGACCTCGGGGCAAAGCTGCTCCAGCTCGGCGAGAAGCGCTCCGGCCCCGAACAGAAAAATGCCGGCATTCCAGTAGTATTCGCCGCTGGCCAGAAACCCCCTCGCCGTTTCGGCATCCGGTTTTTCAGTAAATCTGTCGACGTGAAAACCGGACAGGATGGGCGCGCCGCGCCGGATATAGCCATACCCCGTCTCGGGCCCGTCCGGTTCGATACCGAAGGTCACCAGCTGCCCCTGCGTCGCGAGCGCCGCGCCATGGGCAATCGCCTGATGGAAACCATCAATATCGCGAATATGGTGGTCGGCCGGCAATAGCAGGATGAGCACGTCCTCGCCCAGCTCGCGCCGGATCAGTTCGGCAGCAACAGCCGCCACCGGTGCCGTATTACGTCCAACCGGCTCGACGACATAACAGGAAGGCGAACAGCCCAACTCATCGAGCTGCTGCCTGGCGCGGACATACTGGCTTTCGTTCAGGACGATGACCGGTGCCTCAAATTCGAAATTCTTCGAGCTGGCAGCAACCCGACGCGCAGTCTCCTGCACCATGCTCAACTCGGTGACGAGTGGATGCAATTGCTTGGGATGAGCCGCACGGGAGAGTGGCCAGAGGCGGGTCCCCGATCCACCGGACATGATCACCGGAACTATTCGCACCACCATCCGTCAGCCCTCATCTGGCCGCCCGTTTCCGGACCGCGCTTCAGGTCGCAAACTCTACATTTCCAGGGCGCCAAAGCACAGGCTTGCCCGCAGATGCGGTTCCGCCCCGAACAGGCGCAGCGCGGCGCGGGCTGACAAGCGTTTGCGCAAGACAGGATGATCGGCGCGCCATCGGCGATACCCACCCGGCGGCGCCCGTTAGACGTTGAGGGCTTTGCCTTCGGTCGCGCCGCAGGTGGCCGGCGGGAAATTCCGGATCGTCAGAAAATTGAGAAACTGTCCCAGCATGCTCGCACTGTCAGTTTGAACAACACGGATATGGGACTCGGATTCCTGCAGGCTGGTGGTGAAGACACAGGCCTGATTATCTGCGTCACCCTCTTCGCATGACCTCAGAAAATCGACCAGATACTGATCGAACACATGAGCGTCCTGCGCTTTTTCAAACCGGATCGTCTGTTTAAACATACCATCCCCCGATAGCTAACACTTACCATACGAACCCACCGTAACGAAGGGCCGGCAACCCCTGCGCGAGCCAGGTCATCGGCTTTCCCCTAAAGTGCGCTTCGGCAGGTGTCCGGCTCGTGGTGGCCATGACTTGCTGCCATCGATCACGCCGTCACCCAATACGCCATAATGGCGAATGCGACAGCATGGCTCCCGTGATCAGGATCATGACATATGTGTAATTTTTCAAGGGGCAAGAATCAGTCGGCGCCTGCGCACCTGTGGTGGCAGGGCGCTACAACTGTGAATGGTCGGGCTCAGAGTTGTGGAATCTGTTCGGACAGCTGGCCACCAATCCGGATCGGCTCGCAGCGCAGGGCCAGACCGGTGGCGTTATCGGTCTCGACAAACACGCCACAAGCCGTCGCTTCGCCCGTTGCCGGCTCAAAACGGCCGGTGCGCATCCGGGTCGTAAAGCGCCGCAGCGGCTCTTCCTTGTCCATGCCGATCACCGAGTCGTAATCGCCACACATGCCAGCATCGGTCTGGTAGGCGGTGCCACCGGGCAGAATGCGGGCATCGGCGGTCGGGACATGGGTATGCGTGCCGACAACAAGGCTGGCGCGGCCGTCGCAATAGGCGCCCATCGCCATTTTCTCGCTGGTCGCCTCGGCATGAAAATCGATGATGATCGCGTCGGCGACCTGCCCTAGCGGTGCCGCCGCCAGTTCGCGCTCAATCGTCGCGAACGGATCATCCAGACTCTCCATGAAGAGCGCGCCCATCAGATTGACCACCAGCACGCGCGAGCCATTCGCCGCCTCGATCAGATTGGCGCCCTTGCCCGGCGTCGATCCCGCGGGATAATTGGCCGGCCGAAGCAGGCGCGGTTCGCGATCGATATAGGTCAGGGTTTCGCGCTGGTCCCAGGCATGATTGCCAAGTGTGAGCGCATCAACGCCGAGATCGAACAGGCCTTCGCAAATCTTCTCGGTGACGCCAAACCCGGCCGCCGCGTTCTCCGCATTGACGACGACGAAGTCGAGGGCGAGGCTTTGACGCACGTCTGGAAGGTGCGCCTCGAGTGCCCGGCGTCCGGTCTTGCCAACAATGTCACCGAAAAAAGCAAAACGCATGCGAGGCTCCAGGCGCGATCAACCCGCAGGACAGGGCAGGCCGCGGGATATGACGCATATCGGCTGCAAAGTCCAAATCATGGCTGATGATCAGGCCGCGACGGTCTTTGCCGGCACATAGTCGAGGATCGGCCCCAGCGCCCGCTCGGCATCCTCGATCGGCCAACCCTTGCGGGCGGCATAATCCTCAACCTGGTCACGCAGAATACGGCCGACGGCAAAATAGCAGCTGTCCGGATGGGAGAGATAGAGGCCCGAGACCGATGAAGCCGGCGTCATCGCGAAGGAATTGGTCAGGCTGACCCCGGTCGCCGCTGTCGCATCGAGCAGGGCGAACAGGGTGCGTTTCTCCGAATGATCGGGCTGGGATGGATAGCCCGCAGCGGGACGGATGCCGGCATAGGTTTCGGCGATCAGATCCTGGCGCGACAGGGTCTCGTCCGGCGCATAGCCCCAGTGTTCGCGGCGCACCCGTTCGTGCAGCCATTCGGCACAGGCTTCGGCGATCCGGTCGGACAAGGCCTTGAACATGATCGAGGAATAATCATCCTTCTCGGCAGCGAAGCGGGCATGAATGGCTTCATTCTCACCGGCGGTGACGACGAAGCCACCGAGATAATCGGCATGGCCATCCGGAGCGATGAAGTCGAACTGGGACAGGTGCGGCCGGGCATTATCCTTCGCCGCCTGCTGGCGCAGACCGTAGAAGGTTTCCAGCCGCTTGGTCCGTGCTTCATCTGCATAGAGGACGGCATCATCACCGAGGCGATTAGCGGGCCAGAAACCGCAGACGGCCTGCGGTGCCAGCAAATCCTCATCGACCATGCGTTTGAGCATGGCCTGCGCGTCGGCGAACAGATCACGCGCCACGGTGCCGCGTTTGGGGTCGTCGAAAATCGCCGGATAGCTGCCCTTGAGCTCCCAGGTGAAGAAGAATGGTGTCCAGTCGATATAATCGATCAGGGTCTTGACCGAGGGTGAGAAGGTTTTGGTGCCAAGGAAGGTGGGCTTGGGCGGTGAATAGGCCGACCAGTCGCAATCCCAGGCATTCGCCCGCGCTTTTTCGAGCGGCAAGCGCGCCTTTTTCGACCGAGCGGCGAGGCGGCGCTCGCGTATCTTCGCCAGATCCTCACGCACGCCGGCTGCATAGGCATCGCGGCCATCGCCCAGAAGCTTGGAGACGACGCCCACAGCGCGGCTGGCATCGAGCACATGGATGACCGGCGCGACGGAGATCGCGGGATCGATCTTGACCGCCGTATGGGCTGGGCTGGTCGTCGCGCCGCCAATCATCAGCGGCAGGGTGATATTGCGCCGCTCCATCTCGGAGGCGACGAACACCATCTCGTCCAGCGAGGGCGTGATCAAACCGGACAGGCCGATCACATCGGCCTTTTCTCGCAGGGCGGTTTCGATAATCGTCTCGCACGTGACCATCACGCCGAGATCGATCACTTCATAGCCATTACACTGCAAAACCACGCCAACGATATTCTTGCCGATATCGTGGACATCGCCCTTCACCGTCGCCATCACGATCTTGCCAGCGGAGGATTGCGCCTCGCCGGCGGCCTCCTTCTCGGCTTCCATGAAAGGGATGAGGTGAGCAACGGCCTGTTTCATGACGCGGGCCGATTTGACCACTTGCGGCAAGAACATGCGGCCATCGCCGAACAGATCACCGACGATATTCATTCCGTCCATCAGCGGACCTTCGATAACGTGCAGCGGACGCGCGGCCTGCTGGCGCGCTTCTTCGGCATCTTCGACGATGAATTCATTGAGGCCGTGAACCAGCGCATGCTTGATGCGTTCATTGACCGGCGCCTCGCGCCAGGCGAGATCGCGCTCCCTGGCCCGCGAGCCACCGCTATCGCGATAGGTCTCTGCCTCGGTCAGCAAACGGTCGGTCGCATCCTCGCGGCGATTGAGGATCACATCCTCGACCAGCTCGCGCAGCTTGGGTTCGATATCATCATAAATATCGAGCTGACCGGCATTGACGATGCCCATATCCATGCCGGCATGGATGGCGTGATACAGGAAGACGGTGTGCATGGCCCGGCGGACCGGTTCATTGCCGCGGAAGGAAAAGGAGACATTCGAAAGTCCGCCAGAAACATGGCAGCCGGGCAATTCCTTGCGGATACGGCGCGTCGCCTCGATGAAAGCGACGGCGTAGTCATTATGTTCCTCGATACCAGTGGCGACGGCGAAGATATTGGGGTCGAAGATAATGTCTTCCGGCGCGAAGCCGAGCGTATTGACGAGAATGTCATAGGCGCGCTTGCAGATCGCCACCTTGCGGTCAGCCGTATCCGCCTGGCCCTGCTCGTCGAAAGCCATCACCACCACAGCGGCGCCATAGGCCTGGCACAGGCGGGCCTGTTTCAGGAAGATTTCCTCGCCTTCCTTCAGGCTAATCGAATTGACGATCGGCTTGCCTTGCGTGTTCTTCAGCCCGGCCTCGATCACCTCCCATTTGGAACTGTCGATCATCACCGGCACGCGGGCGACATCCGGCTCGACCGCGATCAGACGCATGAAAATGGTCATCGCCTCCACACTGTCGAGCAGGCCCTCATCCATATTGATGTCGATGATCTGGGCACCATTCTCGACCTGCTGACGCGCAACGGCGACGGCTGCGCCGTAATCGCCTTCGGTGATCAGACGGCGGAATACCGCCGAGCCGGTCACATTGGTGCGTTCGCCGACATTGACGAAGGTGGAAACGGGTTTGGTCATGGACAGATTATCTCAAGCTGACAGTTCGAACGGCTCAAGGCCGGCGAGATGCATCACGCGTTCACGGCGCGCGGGCTGGTAGGGCGGCGCGCCGGCGGCCGCGGCGGCGATGGCGCGAATATGGGCCGGCGTCGTACCGCAACAACCGCCGAGAATATTGACCAGGCCGGAACGGGCCCACTCGCCCAGATGAGCCGCGGTCTCATCGGGAGTCTCGTCATACTCGCCCATATCATTGGGCAGGCCGGCATTGGGGTAGGCGAGGATGCGCGTATCGACGATGCGCGACAGCTCCGCGATATAGGCGCGCAACTCATCGGCACCCAGCGCGCAATTGAGGCCAACCGCCCAGGGCTTGGCGTGACGCACCGAATACCAGAATGCGCTCGCCGTCTGTCCGGACAAGGTGCGGCCGGACCGGTCGGTGATCGTACCGGACAACATAATCGGGCGATCAATGCCCTCTTCGGTACGCAAATCGATCAGCGCCTTGATCGCGGCTTTCGCATTGAGCGTGTCGAAAATCGTCTCGACGAGAAAGAAATCGACATGATCGGCCATGGCCCGCGCCTGCTCGGCGTAGCTCAGCCGGACCTGGTCGAAATCAACTTCGCGATAGCCCGGATCATTGACCTGGGGCGAAATCGACAATGTCTTGTTGGTCGGGCCAATCGCGCCGGCAACGCCTTTGGGCGCGCCGCTCAGAGCTTCCTGTTCGTCGGCAGCCTCGCGCGCCAGACGGGCGCCTTCGCGCGCAATTTCCGGCGCCAGATCCTGCATTTTATAGTCAGCCTGCGCGATCGAGGTCGAGGAGAACGTATTGCTTTCCACAATGTCCGCGCCGGCCTGAAAATAGACGGTGTGAATCGCCTTGACCGCAACCGGGGCACTCAAATTGAGAATGTCGTTATTGCCCTTGATCAGAGACGGCCAGTCGGCGAAACGCTGGCCGCGATAGCCGGCCTCGTCGAGCCTCAGGTCCTGGATCTGCGTGCCCATCGCCCCGTCGAGAATCAGGATACGGTCACGGGCAATGCGCTCCAGCGCCGCCAGCCGGTCGGGGCGCGCCGTCATGCCGAAACTTCCGTGGAGATGGCGGGCTTCACGCCGAGCAAATGACAGGTCGACAGGGCGAGTTCGGCCCGGTTGAGTGTATAGAAATGGAAGTCATTGACGCCGGCTGAATGCAAGCTCGAGCAGAGTTGCGCTGCCAGATGGGCGGTGACCAATTGGCGCGTATCCGGCTCTTCATCGAGCCCGTCAAAGTGGCGATGAACCGGGTCGGGAATATTGGCATTGCAGAGCGCCGCCATTCGGGTCAGCCCCTTGAAATTGGGTTGCAGCATGATGCCCGGCACGATCGGGATCGTGATCCCGGCACGCACGGCACGCTCGCGAAAGCGCAGAAAGGTTTCCGGTTCGAAAAAAAACTGGGTGATGGCGCGCGTTGCACCGGCGTCGATTTTGGCCTTGAGCAGGTCGAGATCGTAGGCGAAGTTCGGGCTTTCAGGATGCTTTTCTGGGTAACACCCAACAGATATTTCGAAATCACCGATTGCCCGGATACCAGCCGCCAACTCGGCGGCGTTGGCATAGCCACCGGCGGCCGGGCGGTAGGCTTCACCAATCCCCTGCGGCGGGTCTCCGCGCAGCGCCACGATGTGTCGAACCCCGGCGTCCCAATAGTCACCGATAACCGCATCGACTTCCGTCTTCGTGGCCGAAATGCAGGTGAGGTGCGCCGCAGGCCGGATATCGGTCTCGTTCACTATGCGATGCACCGTCCGGTGGGTCCGCTCGCGGGTAGACCCGCCCGCGCCATAAGTCACAGAGACGAAGGCTGGACTCAGCGGCGCAAGTCGGCTGATTGACTGCCACAGCGTGTCTTCCATCGCTTCTGTTTTTGGTGGGAAAAACTCGAACGAAATTGACAGATCGGCATTGGACAATGGTCCAAGCTCAGGTCCAGCGTGCGCATCCATCGAATTTGAACCTCCTATCAGTGTGATTGCCCACTTAGGCAATCACATACATACGCATAAGTATATCTTTATATCACTTTCCAAATCAAGCTATTCGCTGCCCGACCCGAGGCCTGCGCGCTCGCCGAATCCGTGGCCGCCAAACCCCACACGCTCAACCAGGCCCGCCCTGATCCGGCATCCCGCACGCAATACGGCTTGCGTGCGGTTCAATAATCTGCTTTCTGCGCCGGTGATATAAAGCAATCCTTATATGGAGATATTGCAGTGAGCCGTTCGTCCTATATTTTTACAAGCGAAAGCGTATCCGAAGGTCACCCGGACAAAGTTTGCGACCGCGTCTCGGACGCGATTGTCGATCTCTACCTGTCCAAAGATAGCGAAGCGCGCGTTGCTTGCGAAACCTTGACCACCACCAACCAGATCATCCTTGCAGGTGAGGTACGGTGCAGCGCAGAGGTTTCGCCCGACGAAATCGAGCATGCTGCCCGCGAAGCCGTGCGCGATATCGGTTATGAGCAGGATGGTTTTCACTGGAAGAATTCGGCGTTCCAGAACTTCCTGCACGGCCAGTCGGCCCATATCGCCCAAGGCGTTGATAGCGGCGATAACAAGGATGAAGGCGCTGGCGATCAGGGCATCATGTTTGGCTATGCCACCAATGAGACTCCGGAACTGATGCCGGCCCCGATCCAGTATTCGCACCAGATCCTCAAACGCATGGCCGTCCTGCGCAAATCCGGCGCGCGTCCTGAGTTCGAGCCCGACGCCAAATCCCAGGTCACCCTGCGCTATCAAAACGGCCAGCCAGTTGGCGTCGAATCCGTCGTCGTCTCGACCCAGCACAAGGACGGCGTGACCCAGGAACAGATTCGCGAACTCGTTCGCCCCATCGTCTCCGAAGTTCTGCCCGAGGGCTGGTTCCCGCCCGAAGCGGAATTCTACGTCAATCCGACCGGCACTTTCGTGATCGGCGGACCCGATGGCGATGCCGGCCTGACCGGGCGCAAGATCATTGTCGACACTTATGGCGGCGCCGCGCCGCATGGCGGCGGTGCCTTCTCCGGCAAGGATCCGACCAAGGTCGACCGTTCCGCCGCCTATGCCTGCCGCTGGCTGGCCAAGAATGTTGTCGCCGCTGGCCTGGCCGAGCGCTGCACCATCCAGGTCGCTTATGCAATCGGGGTTTCCAAACCGCTTTCGCTCTATGTCGATCTGCACGGAACCGGCAAGATTGCGGAAGCCAAGCTTGAAGACGCGCTGATGCAGATCGTCGACCTTTCGCCACGCGGCATCCGCACCCGGTTGCAACTCAATCGTCCAATCTATGCCCGCACCGCCGCCTATGGCCATTTCGGGCGCAACCCTGACAGCGAGGGCGGTTTCTCCTGGGAGAAGACGGACCTGGCGGATGAACTGCGCAAGCTGGCGTAAATCTGTTACAAACGGACCGGCGCGGCCGGTCCGTTTCCCCAAGTGTTTCAAAAATCATACCCAATAGAAGGACCTGATGGTCATGACGCAATTTGCTGCGGACAAACCCTATCTCGTAAAAGACATGTCGCTGGCCAAATGGGGCCGGATCGAAATGGATATGGCCGAGATCGAAATGCCCGGCCTGATGGCCCTGCGCGCCGAATTCGGCAAGGCTCAGCCCCTCAAGGGTGCCCGCATTGCCGGCTCCCTGCACATGACGATCCAGACCGCCATCCTGATCGAGACCCTCACCGCGCTGGGTGCCGAAGTGCGCTGGGCCTCGTGCAATATCTTCTCGACCCAGGACCATGCTGCCGCGGCGATCGCCGAGAGCGGCGTGCCCGTCTTCGCCACCAAGGGTGAGACGCTGGCGGAATACTGGGATTATGCCGACGCCATCTTCCATTGGGGCAATGGCGAAACCGCCAACATGATCCTCGATGATGGCGGCGATGCCACCATGTATCTGATCCTGGGCGAAAAGGCCGAAGCCGATCCATCCGTGCTCGACCATCCGAAATCGGAAGAGGAAACCGCCCTCTTCGCACAGATCAAGAAACGTATTGCAGCGACCCCGGGCTGGTTCGCCAAGGCCAAGGCCGCCATCCAGGGCGTGTCCGAAGAAACCACGACCGGCGTCATGCGTCTGTATCAGATGCACAAGCGCGGCGAGCTCCCCTTCCCCGCCATCAACGTCAATGACAGCGTCACCAAGTCGAAATTCGACAATCGCTATGGTTGCCGCGAAAGCCTGGTCGACGCGATCCGACGCGGCACCGATGTGATGATGGCCGGCAAGACCGCGCTGGTCTGTGGCTATGGCGATGTCGGCAAGGGTTCCGCTGAATCCCTGCGCGGCGCCGGTGCCCGCGTTTTCGTCACCGAGATCGACCCGATCTGCGCCCTGCAGGCCTGCATGGATGGCTTCACCGTCGTCACCATCGATGATGTCGTCGGCGATATGGACATTTTCGTCACCGCGACCGGCAATAAGGACATCATCACCGTCGACAATATGCGGGCGATGAAGGACATGGCGATCGTCTGCAATATCGGCCATTTCGACAATGAGATTCAGGTCGAGGCCCTGCAGAATTTCGAGTGGACCAATGTGAAGCCACAGGTCGACATCATCAATTTCCCCGAGGGCAATCGCATCGTCCTGCTGTCGGAAGGCCGCCTGGTCAATCTCGGCAATGCCACCGGCCATCCAAGCTTCGTGATGTCCGCCAGCTTCACCAATCAGACTCTGGCCCAGATCGAGCTTTGGACCAAGGGCGAGCAGTATGAGAATAATGTCTACATCCTGCCCAAGCATCTCGACGAGAAGGTCGCCGCGCTGCACCTGCCCAAGCTCGGCGCCAAGCTGACCGTACTGTCCAGCGATCAGGCCGAATATCTCGAACTGCCCAAGACCGGCCCGTTCAAGGCCGATCATTACCGCTACTAGGCGCAAGGCCCCGTATTGGATTGAAGAGCGCTCCCGGCTTGCCGGGGGCGCTTTTTGTTTGGGGTTGCACCAAAATCTCCACGCCACTTCCGGCTGGAGGGATAAGGAGTTCCTCCCTTATCAGGAGGTGTGTGGGACGCCGGCGGATGCCGGAGTTGAAGTTGAATTGAGTGTGACATCCGTGACGTCCCACACGTGGAGTTTTACTCAGACCCCTTGCGGGCCCTGCCTCGAAATGATCAGGGACACTCGGTCAAGCCCTAGTGCCGGGTCTCCCCAATCATGGCCTCACCAGAACGCCGGTTGTCATACCCTTGTGCGGATGAGCTCCACGCTCCCGATCGCCGCCAGTGACTGAGCTCACGCCTCCCGTGCGACCGGAACGGGAGCATCATAGGTCGTCGTTGGAGGGGTGGGGATAACATCACCAATTCGTCGTCATCGCAGCGCAGGCTGGGACCCAGTTTGTAGCTCGGAAGCGGTAGGAAAACTGACGCTGATTCAATCAGGTGTTGGTGTCTGAATCTGGATTCCAGCCTGCGCTGGCATGACGTTGGTTTACGGCACTGGTGCTGGACAAGCGGCCGGAAGCCGCCACGCGCACCGGCTAGTCGACCTGGATCGGCGTCAGCGCGCCGGCCCCGCGTTGATAGAGCCAGAACACATCGCCTCCATCGTCCGGCCTGAGGCGGACGACGATGCGGGAGAGATCCTGGTCCCAATCTATCATTTCAAGCCGGGCCCCGGGTCGCAGCGCCTCGATCTCGGCCGCGATCTGGCTGAAATCGTCCGCCCAATACCAATCGCCTCCACCCTCACCCAGCCAGCGCAGGCCGATTACGCGGCTGGTTCGCCAATCGAGCAGGAAGCCATCGAAATCCACCTTGGCGCCCTCAAACAACACGTGGCTCACCTCCCCGGTGGCGATGTCCAAGCGGCGTATGAACAGGCCCTCTTCGCCAACCAGTTCCACCAGTGTCACCGTATCGCCGGCATAATCGAGACCTGACGTGGTGGCACGCACCACCGTCCATTTGCGATACCCGCGATCCGGATCGAAGCCTGCTGCCTCCCAAGTCTCACCAAGGTCAGGGTGAACGCGATGCCAGCTCTGCCCGTCAGACCGGATCCAGAGTGTCCGGGTGACGTCATTCAAGCCAAGATCGGCCTCGCCAAGCGTATCAAAGCCGACCGGTTCGCCGTAGGCGGCCGGCGTTCGGCGAGCTTGCCGGACGCGGCGGCCATCCAGCGACACATTGCGGTGCGTGTGCCGCACCGAAAGCTCCGGCAGACGAGGATGGTCGAGCTCATACCCGTCCATGGCGCGAAGATTGGTCCCACCGCCGGGATTGCTCCATGATTGGTCGGGTTCCACCGTCACAATCTGATCCGGCGCATCAATGCCAAGCGCTGCGACCCAGGCCCCGGGCGCCATGGGTTCGAGATCCCAATCGGCGAGCCGGAGGATGAAGGAGCGGGCGAACACGTCGCGCTCACCCGATCGGATCACCCTGGCGTTGCTTTCCACCGACAACAGCAAATACTCGCCGGACAGGAAGCTGACCCCGACATAGGCGCGGGCTTCCTCCACCGCCCATGCCCCGTCCCCGCCAATGCGTCGAAAACGGCCTGGAAGATCGAGTGTGTCCAGATCAAGCGCTACCGCGCTGCTGCCGGACCCGTCGAGCGGGTGGACTTCCAGCGCGGCCTCATCGTCAAGCAGACGAATATAGGCCAGCCTGGAGCCATCCGGTGATATTGCGGCATCGGCGACACGGCCGGTCTGGGCCTGTGAGGCGGCCCCGGCACAGGCAAGCGCCAGGCCGATCAAACCAGTCCAGAATCCATGCATATTCCGCCCCCGGGACCAGCCAACAACATCTCAGAGTGCCAAGCTGCATCAGAACGCGCCCTGCGTGCAAGTGGATTCGAACACGAGATCATGGCTCACCGGCGGCTGGGGTGGAGATATGCTTTACCGGGTCAGGAGAGGCCCTGCGCGCGGAACTATCCAGACAGAATGGCGCGCTGCGTGGTCACCAGCCAGTCCAGCGGCTGATCAAACTCATCCACCGGCACCGCCACCACGACTTGCGCCTCATAGGCCAGCCCAATTGCCAACGGGGTGCCGGCAGCGCGCAGCCCGGCGAGCGTGCGATCATAATAGCCCTTTCCGAAGCCGAGACGATTGCCGTCGGAGTCGATGGCGAGCAGGGGTACCAAGAGAATATCCGGGACGAGTTCCGGGGCGCTCTCTGCGGGCTCCATCAGGCCGAAGACCCGGCGCTGCAGCGGTTCCCCAGGCCGCCATTCGCGGAATATCAGTAGCTCTCCGGGCGCGACAATCACCGGTAAAACCAAACGCGCGCCGCGAGCGGCGAGCTCGGCCATCAGCGGTCGCGGATCAATCTCGCCCGGCAAGGGCCAATAGCCCGAGACCACCGCTCCGGGCGCCAATAGCTCAAACGGGAAATGCTCAACCAGCTGTTCACCGGCATCGGGTGCCGCGTCATGGGCGCTTTGGCGCGCCGCCAGGGCGCGCCGTCGCAGATCAGCCTTGAGACTGTCCAAATTCATGTGGCGGCTCCACCTGCGCCGGCAAGGCATGTAAATCCCCACTGACCCGACGGTGCAGGTGGGCGCCGCTTACAGAGGACCAGGGTCCCTAGCAGAGGCAGCTCCCTCGTGGTGATGTACGGTCCGTGGAATTTATGCCCCATCGCACGCTGCAGATAACCGCCGGGATCATATGTGAGGCCTAACGGCATCGAGCTCAAGGGCGCGCATCTGCAAATCGGATTTTCTGCTCAGAAGCGGGGGCGTCACCGGCATCGAGATCGCGCTCGGGAAAGTCGAGACTGGCGGCCAATGCCTCAAGGCGTTGGGCCGCCTTGAGCAAGTGTTCGGCCAGATGTTGGCGCTCTTCACCATATTCGCTGTTTGAGCCCTGACTCTCCGAGCGCAAATGCTCGATTTCGGCTTCCAGCGTCTCGATCCGGCGCTCGGCATCTTTCAGCTCATCGACCACGATCAGGGAGGCCATCACTGCCAGTCGCAAATCACCGATCTGGCCGACCTGGTTGGCCATCACCGTGACCTTGCCATCGAGATAACCGCCCAATTCGCGCAGATAGGCTTCCTGGCCTTCTTCGCAGCCAATCGTATAAACCCGACCATTGAGAGTGACCGCTACCTTGGACATAACGCTCTACGACTCCTCGTCTACATGCAGGCGCAATTCGCCGATCGCCCGGTCGAGTGCGTCCGACGTCTCCTGTGCGACTTGATGCAAGGCCTGTTCCCGAGCCCTGGACGTATCGAGGGCATCGGCCAGACGGGCGCGATCATCATCGCTGTCGTGCGCACCAATCGCCGCCGACTCGGCGCGCTCGACGCGGCCGCGCAGCTTCTTGGTCTGTCCCTCAATGCGCGCCAATGCCCCATTGAGCCGAGTCACGGCCGCCAGCAGAGGATCATCAGCGGAATTGGCTTGCGACGTCATGCGCCTAAAATCCGCTGCGTCGCATCAAAGTTCAAGTGTTCTCTCAAGATTATCGCCCCGCGCCTTGACTCCCGTGGTCAATACCCGGTTTTCTCGCACCGGATCGGGGCGAAAGCGAGGCCAATATCCGCGAGTATCGGTCCGGCGCGGACCGGGATGTTGGCGTTGACCCGGCAGGGCATCCGCGCCAAACAGTGAAACCGTGTTCCGCCGCTCACCCAGGTCAGAAATCTCGATGTACAGCCTGCCCGACTGGGCCTTCTATCCGATCGCCGCGCTGGCTGCCGCCGGAATGGTCGCCGGTGCGTTGAGCTATGGCGATAATTCTGTCCGCTCGCGCGAGGAAATCCTCACCGACGGTATCCTGTTTGAAGGCGACAGCCTCAACGCCATCACCACGGGCAATGGCCTGACCGCTCAAATCCTGCTTGAAGGCGATGAGACATTCGCCCGGATCGACGCCGTGCGCGGCCCGTTCGAGGGCATCCAGTCAGCCGGTGCCTTCTTCACCCTGTCGCCGGCCGAACTTGACGCCATCCAGGGCCGGCGCGTGCGGCTTCGCTTCACCGTCCGTAGCGCAGCGGAATATGGGGCACCGGGCGTGCGCCTCAATTTTTTCGTTGCCGGCCTCGGGCAGAGTGACGGCGAACATGTTGAAACCGGCGAGCGTTTCGAGACATTCGCGCTTGAGGCCGTCTCGCCGGAATGCCAGTGGGACATCGGCTATATCGGCCTGTGGCCGGACTGGGGCTTCGAACGCAATACGATCGATCTGGAACGCGTCGAACTGACCGCGTTGGAGCGCTTGCCCAATTGTCCGGACACTTAATCTGATTGACTCGACTGGCCCGGCGCACGCCGCCGCACGTCCGGCGCACGCGTCAGTAGGCGGGTCGGGTTCCAGCTCATAGAGCACGCAATTTGCCAGGTGCTCGCAATGCGGCTGGCCTGGATATCGCGACGCGACGCCATCATGTCCTTGCGGCGCTTCAGGGCATCGCCCAGGGCGCGGCCGAACACGGTGAACTGTCCGAAGCGCGCAGCCGAAAGCCAGAGCAGCACAGTAATTCCGGCGTGTACTGGGCCCAAGACCCAGAGCAGCCATCCGGGCGTGTTCTTCAAAAACACCCAGAGCCGGTTGCGCACGCCGTAATAGGTCGCAAATTCCGAACGTCGGCCCGATGAGGCGTAACCGAGATGATCGACCGCCGCATCGCGCAGCTGGATCGCCCGATAACCGGCCAGCTTCGCCCGGTAGGCGAGGTCGACGTCCTCATTATAGCAAAAGAAGCGTTCATCGAATCCGCCCAGCGCATCAAACACCGACCGACGCCAAAAGGCCGCCGCGCCGCATATCGCAAAGACCTCACCATCATCGGGCAGCAGGGCGACGGGGCGCATATAGCCGGCGCGGTAGGCAAGGCCGGTCGCATGATAGACATCCCCGACACCATCGAGCAGGCCGGGATAATTAGCCGCATACTGGGTGGAACCGAACAATGAGATGTCCGGATATCGGTCGGTGGCCCGGGTGAATTTCTCCAGCCAGTCCGGCTTGGCGAAGGCGTCGGGATTGAGCAGGGCCAGCCATTCGCAATCGGCCATTTTGGCGAGGTGGTTATTGCCGCCGGCAAAGCCGAGATTCTCTTCGCTTTCGACAAAACGCACCCAGTCGGGCAGCGCCGCCCCGTCAATCCGCTCGCCCGCGGGCGAGCCATTCTCGAGCACGAAGACCTGGCGCGGCGTCACAGTCTGCGCGCCAAGCGCAGCGATACACTGGTCCAGTGTCGCACGGCTGCGATAGGCGACAATCAGCACCGCGACATCAACGACCGGCGGCTCCAATCCCGTATCAGCAAGTGTCATTTGGGGGGTCCGCACAATTGGTCAGGGTCAAGATAGGGAACCGTTACCACTCTTGCCGGTCGCCGCCCAGTCGCCCGGTGAGCGCAGGGCCGGCCTACCGGTTCGAAAATGCGGGTCAGGGCTTGGATTGTGGCCGCGATGCGCTAGGACTGCCGGTACAGGACGAACAGGCTGGGAGCGTGGGCAAATTGAGCGCCGGCATCATTGATCTTGCTCTGACTATCATGCTCGCCCTGGCGCTTCTGCCTGGCCGCGTCGGGACGACGCATGCCCTCGCCCCAATCATGGGCCCGACCGTGCCGCACCCGAGTCCGCCGCCATTACGACCCTCGCCCGCTCGCATTTCTGATCACTTCCGGAGTCCTCATGTCCTTGATTGACGACAAAAACGCCCTCGCCTTTGAATTCGGCCGCCTGTGCAGCGAAGCCGGATTGGCGATTATGGAAATCTATAATTCCGACTTCACCACGCGCGACAAGGATGATGCCTCACCGGTTACAGATGCCGATGAAATCGCTGAAAAAATTATCCTGGTCGGACTGGAGCAGCTCCTGCCGGGTATTCCCGTGCTGGCCGAGGAAAGTTTCTCCGCCGGTTTCCGGCCCGATATCGGCTCGACCTTCGTGTTGGTTGATCCGGTCGATGGCACCAAGGAATTCATCAACAAGAATGGCGAATTCACCGTCAATATCGCGCTGATCGAAAACCGCGTACCGACCGCTGGCTGCGTCTATGCCCCGGCCCGTGAGCGCATTTATATCGGTGGCACCAGCGCATGGGCGGGCGCATTGAAAGCTGGCGAAGCCATTATCGCCGACCAGCTCGCACCGATCAGCACGCGGGCGCGGCCGGCCGGTGGGCTGACCGGCGTGATGAGCCGTTCACACGCCGATGCCGACACCCTCGCATTCGCCGATGCGGCGGGCGTTACCGAGCGCACCTCCGCCGGTTCCTCGCTGAAATTCTGCCTGATTGCCGAGGGCCTGGCCGATGTCTATCCGCGCTTTGGTCCGACCCGGGAATGGGATACCGGCGCGGGCCATGCCGTGCTCAATGCGGCTGGTGGCGCCGTGCTCCTGCCCGATGGCGCGGCATTCCTCTACGCAAAAACCGAAACCGACTTCCTCAATGGTGCCTTTGTCGCCTGGGGCGTTCGACCCTAGCCGGGCGCCAGACAGACGAAAGGCCGAGCGTGATGGCCCGGCCTTTTTTATGCGCTCATGCTCGCAGCAAGATCAACCGAGACGGCCGGTCCCACGCAGATATGCCACGACCAGATCGGCCGCATCTTCCGCCGAGACCTCGCTCGTATCGATACGAAGTTCCGGGCTTTCCGGGGCTTCATAGGGGCTGTCGAAACCGGTGAAATTCTTGATCTCACCCGCCTTCGCCTTCTTGTAGAGGCCCTTCGGATCCCGCTGAATACAGACCTCGAGTGGCGTGTCGACGAAGACTTCGATGAATTCATTCTCTTCAACCAGTTCGCGCACCATTTGCCGTTCCGAGCGGAAGGGCGAGATGAAGGAACAGGTCACCAGCAGGCCAGCCTCGACAAAAAGCCGCCCGACCTCACCGATACGGCGGATATTTTCGACTCGGTCCTCATCGGTAAAGCCGAGATCGCGGTTGAGGCCGTGACGGACATTGTCGCCATCGAGCGAATAGGTATGGTGCCCCGCGCCGGCCAGTTTCTGTTCCACCAGATTGGCGACAGTTGATTTTCCGGCGCCTGACAAGCCGGTAAACCACAGCACCGCAGGCTTTTGCGCCTTGATCTGGGAGCGTTCCGCCTTCGTCACGGTCATGGCGTGATGATGAATGTTCGAAGCCCGGCGCAGACCGAATTCGATCATGCCGGCGCCAACGGTCTGGTTGGTAAAACGGTCAATCAGGATGAAGGCGCCCATATCCCGGATCTTGTGATAGGCGTCGAACACGATCGGCTTCGCCGTCGAGACATTGCACATTCCGATGCCATTCATTTCCAGCTTGCGGCACGGCTTTTTCTCATAGGTGTTGACGTCGACGCGGTGCCGGAGCGAGGAGATGGTTGCCGGCGTGGTCGCCGTCCCTATCTTGAGCAAATAGGACCGGCCCGGCAAAAGGTCATCCTGGTTCATCCACAGAATTGCCGCTGCGAACTGATCACTGACCTCCGGCCGCTCCTCCGCCGCGGACAAGACATCGCCGCGCGAAATATCCATTTCGTGATTGAGTACCAGGGTGATGGAATCGCCCGTCACCGCTTCGTCGAGATCGCCGTCGGCGGTCACGATGCGGCTCACCTTCGCGGTCGTGCCCGATTTGGCGACGATGACGGCATCGCCAGGCTTGATCGAACCGGAGACGACCATGCCGGAATAGCCGCGGAAGTTGAGATTGGGCCGATTGACCCACTGCACCGGCATGCGGAAGGGCTGGTTTTGAATATCCGTCGCAATATCGAGGGTTTCGAGATACTCGATCAGGGTCGGGCCAGTATGCCAGGCCATTTTCTCGCTACGAAGGGTGACGTTTTCGCCATAGCGCGCGGACATCGGAATCGGCGTGATAGTCTCGAAGCCGAGGTTTTCGGCCCTGTTCATATATTCGGCGACGATTTCATGGAAGCGACCGCGCGAGTGCTCGACCAGGTCCATCTTGTTGACCGCCAGCACAATGTGGCGAATGCCCATCATCCGCGCGATATAGGTATGGCGCAGCGTCTGAATCAGCACGCCCTTGCGCGCATCGATCATCATAACCGCAACGTCGGCCGTCGAGGCGCCGGTCGCCATATTGCGGGTGTATTGTTCATGGCCGGGCGTGTCAGCGACGACGAATTTGCGCTTCTCGGTGGCAAAATAACGATAGGCGACATCAATCGTGATGCCCTGCTCGCGCTCCGCTTCGAGCCCGTCGAGCAGCAGGGCGAAATCAATCTCCTCGCCGACCGTGCCATGCTTGCGGCTGTCGCGCGCCAGCACGCTGAGCTGGTCTTCAAACAGGAGTTTGGAATCATAGAGCAGGCGGCCAATCAGTGTTGACTTGCCGTCGTCGACTGAGCCGCAGGTCAAAAAGCGCAAGACGCCATGGCCGCCGGACTGGGTCAGCCGTTCCATCGCAGCGGCGCGGGTTTCTTGATTTTCCATCAGAAATAACCCTCGCGCTTCTTCTTCTCCATCGAACCGGACTCATCATGATCGATCAGGCGACCCGAGCGCTCCGACGTGCTGGCGGTCAGCATCTCGATCACGATTTCCTCAAGCGTGGTGGCACCGGATTCGACAGCCCCGGTCAGCGGGTAGCAGCCCAGTGTGCGGAAGCGGACCAGGCGCAAATCGGCAGTTTCGCCATCGACCAGTGGCATGCGGTCATCATCGACCATGATCAGTTGGCCATCGCGTTCGACGACCGGGCGGTGGGCCGCGAAATAGAGCGGCACGATCGGGATGTCTTCCTCGAGAATATATTGCCAGATATCGAGCTCGGTCCAATTGGACAGCGGGAAGACGCGGATCGATTCACCTTGCTTGATCTTGGTATTGTAATTGCGCCACAGCTCGGGGCGCTGGTTTTTCGGATCCCAGCCATGATTGCCGTCGCGGAAGGAAAATATCCGCTCCTTGGCGCGCGATTTTTCCTCGTCGCGGCGAGCGCCGCCGAAGGCCGCATCATATTTGTGACGCGTCATGGCGTTGCGCAGGGCCTCGGTCTTCATCACCTGGGTGTGTAGATTGGAGCCATGATCGAACGGGTTGATGCCGCGCTCGACGCCGTCCTGATTTATCTCGACCCGGAGCTCGAGACCCAGCTCGGCCGCGATCGCATCGCGGAAAGTGATCATGTCGCGGAACTTGAATGTGCTGTCGACATGCTGGAGCGGGAAAGGCGGCAGGGACGGGTAGAAAGCCTTCATCGCCAGATGCAGCATGACGGCGGAATCCTTGCCGACCGAATACAGCATCACCGGACGCTCAAACTCGGCCGCAACCTCGCGCATGATGTGCATGCTTTCGGATTCCAGCGCCTTGAGGTGGGCAGATAGCGGGCGTTCCCGGTGCCGCGCACTCTGAAATCGCTGCGCATAGGCGCGGACGCTCTCCTGAATCGTACTCATCATGTCCTCACTGGCCGATGCACATCAAATGCAGGAATGGACCGCACGCGCACCGTATCAGCGCGATTTAGGACAGGGAGCGCGCAATTACCACCCGCCAGGGCGATCAAATGCAAATCGATTCAGGCGCCGCCGATCAGGCGTGAGCGGCCGGATAGCTCAATACGGCGTCAATGACCTGGTCGATATCGGCATCGGACATGTCCGGATGCATCGGCAGGGAGACGACGCGATGGGCTGCGGCTTCCGTCACGGGCAACCCGCCCGGCGCTACCGGGTAAGGCGCATAGGGTTCGTGCAGATGCAGCGGGATCGGATAATAGATCGCGCTCGGCACGCCCTTCGCGGCCAAATGGGCGCGAAAACCGTCGCGGTCAGCGACTTCAATCGTGTATTGCGCCCAGGTCGATTGGGCATTCTCGGGCACGCGCGGCCACTGGACCTGATTGCCGAAACCGGCGGCATAGCGGTCAGCGACGCGCTGGCGCATTTCGATTTCCTCGCCGAACACACGCAGTTTTTCAATCAGCACGGCGGCCTGGATGGTGTCGAGGCGGGAATTCAGGCCGATGCGCGCATATTCATACCGCTCCTTGCCTTCGCCATGCACGCGCACCGATTTCATCGTATCGAAGAGGCCATCATCCTTGCACAGGACCGCACCGCCATCGCCGTAACAGCCCAGCGGCTTGGCCGGATAGAAGCTGACCGTCAGCACATCGGCCCAGTGCAGCGAGGAATGGCCATCGAGCGTGCAGCCGAAACCCTGGGCACCATCGGCGATCAGTTTCATACCATGCGCGCGGGTCAGTTCCGCCAGCTTGGGATAGTCTGCAGGTTGGCCGAACAGGTCGACGGCGATCACAGCGCGCGGCGTCAGCTCGCCCTTCGTCACTACGGCATCAATCGCCTCGGCCAGGCTGGCGGGCGACATGTTGTAGGTGTCGGGATCGATATCGACATAGACAGGTGATGCACCGGCCAGAACCACGACCTCGGCGGTCGAGGCAAAGGTGAAGCTCGGCACGAATACCGCGTCGCCCCGGCCAATACCCCAGGCCATCAGCGGGATCAGGATGGCGTCAGTACCATTGGCACAGGACAGTGCGCGACCCTCGCCATTGAAACGCGCCAGATCGGCCTCCAGTTCCGCCACTTCCGGGCCGAGTATATAGCGGCCCTCGTCCAATACTTTGGCAACGGCAGCGTCGATGCGGGCACCGATGCGTCCGCGCTGTGCCTTGAGGTCGATGAAGGGGATCATGTCGGTCATGGGGCTTCCCGATTTTGAATACCGCGTGCGCCGCAATCGCGTCACACCATGGCAGGTGAGCGCCCTATAGACCGCGCCACTCCACCGATAAAGTCACGAAAGATTTCGCTATTCCACCGTCACTGACTTCGCGAGGTTGCGCGGCTGGTCGACATCGGTGCCTTTGTGGACCGCGACGTAATAGGCCAGCAATTGCACCGCCACCGCCGCCACGAATGATGCCGCCAGGCCTTCAGCGCGCGGCAGGGTGATGATCGCACTCGCCTCGCCCTCCAGCTCGGCGGCGCCGAGATTGTCGGTAATTGCGATGACCCGCGCGCCGCGGGCGCGCACTTCCTGGATCGAGGAGCGCGTCTTGGTGAAAAGATGATCGTGGGGTGCAATGACTATGACCGCAACATCGTCTTCGATCAGGGCGATGGGGCCGTGCTTGAGCTCGCCGGCGGCGTAGCCTTCGGCGTGGATATAGCTGATTTCCTTGAGCTTGAGCGCCCCTTCCATCGCCAATGGGAAAAACTCATTGCGCCCGAGATAGAGTACGATCGAGGCCTGCGCCAATTCACCGGCGAGATGGTTGATCTGGTCCTCGATCCGCAGCGCTTGCGCCATCAGGCCGGGAATTCCCATCAGGCGCGTGACATGGCTCGCCTGCTCGGCAGCGTCGATACGGCCACGCTGCACCCCGGCAAGAACGGCAAGCGCCGCCAGCGAGGCGAGCTGGCAGGTGAAGGCCTTGGTTGAAGCGACACCGATTTCCGGTCCAGCCATGGTCGGCGCAACGATATCGGCTTCGCGTGCCATGGAGGAATGAGGTGAATTGACCAGAGCGATGGTCTTGAGACCGGCCGCCTTGCACATACGCATCGCTTCGAGCGTATCGGCGGTCTCGCCGGACTGGGAGATGAAGAGCGCCATATCATTGGCCATGAAGGCCGGTTTGCGATAGCGGAACTCCGAAGCGATATCGACCTTGACCGGGATGCCTGCCAAGCTCTCGAACCAGTATTCGGCGACCTGTCCGGCATAGGAGGCAGTGCCGCAACCGACAATCAACAGGCGCGAGGCGACAGAAAAATCTATCCCCGGCCGGTCGCGCACGTGTCCGGCGACGGCGTCGAGATAGCCGCTGAGCGTATGGCCGACGACTTCCGGCTGTTCATAGATTTCTTTCTGCATGAAGTGGCGGTAATTGCCCTTCTCGGCCAGGATCATCGAGGTCATGGTCGGCTGGACCGGACGTGCCACTAGCTGGCCGGACTCGTCGAAAATCTCGATACTACCCGGGCGGACCACGGCGGCATCGCCCTCTTCAAGGTAAATCATCGAGCGCGCCTCACCGGCGATCGCCATGATGTCGGAGGCGAGATAGCCGGCGCCGTCCCCGGACGCGGCGACCAAGGGTGCACCGCGCCGCGCGCCGAGCAGGACGCCGTCCTCACCAGCGACGACCGCGGCGAGCGCGAAGGCACCTTCAAGCCTTGACAACACGGCCAGCCAGGCAGCCGTGATATCACCCCCGCGGACAATTTCGCGGTCGAGCAGATGCGCCACCACCTCGGTATCGGTTTCGCTGACGAAGACATGCCCGTCGGCGATCAGCTCGTCGCGCAGGAGTTTGAAATTCTCTATAATGCCATTGTGGACTAGGCTGACGCGGCCGGCCTGGTGCGGGTGGGCATTGGGCTCGTTTGGCGCACCATGGGTCGCCCAACGTGTGTGGGCGATGCCCAGCGAGCCGGCCATGCCGTCCTGGAGCTTGGCCTCCAGCGCCGCGACCTTGCCCGGTGCGCGGGCGCGGCTGACGCGGCCGTCGAGATCGATCAGGGCTACGCCGGCACTGTCATAACCACGATATTCCAGCCGGCGCAGGCCATTGATCAGCACGGCGAGGGCGTCGGCCCGTCCGGTTACTCCGACAATTCCACACATTGAGTCATCCTCGCTTGTCCACCGCCCGCTCTCGTGGTCGCGCCGCAAGAGTCGCGCCACATCGAGTCGCCTCTGCCATATACAGGTAAGCGGCTGATCTGTACCACCGCTGCTGCTGCGGTCTCGGGCATATCGGTGTCGCGGCAGCGATAATTGAGCTAGCCGGAAGGAGGACTGACACTCACCCCTGTCGGCGAATCGCCCCCGTCCCTGCCAACCTGACCCTGACGCGGTTTCGGTACGGGTGCCGTGTTCTCAAGCATTTTCATCTTAATCGAGGTCATATCCGCAGGCTTTGAAGTCGTAGACGCACTCGGCCGCGGTGATGGCGCCGATGGCGTTGGCGACGGCCTGGTGGAGATCATCGACGGTGCGGGCGGCAGCCTTGCGAAGCAGGGCCTTGAGCTTTGAGAATGCCTTTTCGATGGGATTGACGTCCGGGCTGTAGGGCGGCAGGTAGAGCAGGCTGGCGCCGGCTGCTTCGATGGCGTCGCGGACACCGGCGACCTTGTGGGCGGGCAGATTATCCATCACCACGATGTCGCCGGGCTCAAGTTCGCGTACCAGCATGCCCTCGACCCAGGTCAGGAAGGTCTCGCCATTCATGGCGCCGTCTGAGCTGCTGCCGGTTCCTTGGACGGCAGCTTAAGCCTCCATAGCTTCCTCCTCTTATTGCATAGGGCTGCGGTATCCGAGTGTCGAGTGGCGACGCATCGGATTGTAGAATCGCTCGATGTAATCGAACACATCTGCGCGGGCCTGATCACGGGTCCGGTAGACTTGCCCTCTGATCCGTTCGGTCTTGAACGATGAGAAGAAGCTCTCCATCGCGGCATTGTCCCAGCAGTTGCCAGAGCGGCTCATCGAGCAGGTGATGTCATGGTCGGCCATCAGGCGCTGGAAGGCTTCACTGGTATATTGGCTGCCTCGATCGGAGTGATGCATGAGGGCCTTGGGACGCCCTCTGTGCCAGATCGCCATCATCAGGGCATCGGTTACCATTTGCGCCGTCATGGCGTCCTTCATTGACCAACCAATGATGCGCCGTGAGAACAGGTCCAGCACCACAGCGAGATACAAGTCGCACGCCAGCCGTTCGATGGAACGTCGACGATGACGGTCGAGCCCGGGTGCACCGGCGCTGGTGGGCGTGTCACCATCAGGCCGATCCTGTCGGCAAAGCCCCCGCGCCCTCATCGCCGATCACACCGTCCCCCCCTCCAACCCGACATGTCGGCCGCGCCCGAAAACCGCAGCACGCCCCGAGAACCGCAGCACGCAGCGCGTGCAGCAGGTTCATGTCTTTCCGTTTGGAATTATCGCACGGGGAGCTGTGATCGAGCTCGCACCCCCTCTCGATCACCTGGCCCACATGGCTTGAAGCGCTTGCGGTG